>OGHB01000292.1_pt1 | contig 33825 bp, 25 predicted proteins | sample 1571451 | NCBI WGS metagenome assembly OGHB01 (sample SAMEA2582071, study PRJEB24529) | metagenome | biome: Human gut stool | place: China | collected 2011
TATTTAGTCTTGCCGTTTAAAACGGCTGAGAAGCATGTGACTTTAGCCATGTGAGATTCACAATGGGAAGTGCTGCACGATGACACAGTGGCAGTGAATTTTGCCGATGAATTTTGCCGAAAAGCCCCGCCTTGTCAACTCTTAAAAAAGCTGATATACTGGACATAAGATTGTGAGAAAAGATGTCCGGAGAGAACATCCGGACACGGTAAAAATGAAATTTGACAGCGGGAAAGGAACGGCAGGATGTTTCGTCTTTGGGGAAAAATGATGAAGGAAAACCGGATGCTTAGGGATATTGTGATCAGCAACGGTGATTATACAATGTCGAGAACGGCGATGGTGTTTGACGCGATCGACCAGATTTGCTATGCCTTTGATCTGGGGCATCCGGTCTGGCTGGATAAGACGATCGAGGAGTTCAAACGCCACGATAAGGCGCGTTTTACCCAGGACAACTTTATCGAGAGCATCGATTTCGATTATCTGGAGATACAGGTGCTAGAAGAATAAAGGGCAGGCAGCCGTTACAAAAAGACAAAGACCGGGAGGGGCGAGATGGCACAGGCGATAACGGATGTGAAAACATTTCTGGAAGACGCCAGACAGGCAGTGGTGGAGCTGGCGGAGTTTGAAAAACAGGAGGAGACGCTTGCTCAGGAAGAGAAAAAGCGTCTGCGCGTGCTGGAGACGGAGCGGAAAGCGGTGGCGGATGCCGTGAATTCGACCGTGAAAAAGCGCCGGGATGAGATTGAAAAAAGCTATGACGATGAGCTTGGGAAGCTGCAGGATAAGCTGAAACGCACGCGGACACGCCGCGAAAAGGCGAAAAACCAGGGCATCAAGGAGCGGATTAAGGAAGAAACGCAGGAGCTTCACGCGCACAACCGAGAGCTTGCCGTGCGGATGCGGACGCTGTTCCAGTCGGATCGTGTTCCATTTGTCTGCAAAAGCCCACTGTACTATGCGCTGTATTTCCCGAGGGGATTCAAAGAATTTCTGACGGTGTTGATTACCTTTGCGATCTGTTTCCTGTTGATCCCGTGCGGCATCTACAAGCTGCTTCCAGAACAGAAGACTTTATACCTGGCGATGATCTACGGCGTGGATGTGGTTGTTTTTGGCGGACTGTATATCCTGATTGGAAACTGGACGAAGGATCGCCATCTGGCGGCGCTGCAGGAAGGACGTTCGATCCGCAGTCTGATCGCGGCGAACAACCGCAAGATCGCGGTGATCACCTCCTCGATCCGTCGGGATCGCAGTGAAGCGCTCTACGATCTGGAAAAATACGATGATGAGATCTCCCAGATGGAGCAGGATCTGGAGGAGACGGCGAAGAAGAAAAAGGACGCATTAAACACCTTCGAAAATGTGACAAAAACCATCCTGACCGATGAGATCACCAGCAACAGCCGTGCAAAGCTCGAACAACTCAAAGAAGGCCATCAGGAGGTCGAGAGCCGCCTGCATTATACCGAGACGGTAATCAAGGAAAAGAGAATCTTTATCACAGATACCTACGAGTGCTACTTAGGCAAGGAATTTCTGAATCCAGAAAAGTTGGACGCGCTGAAACATATTCTGGATAACAGCACAGCCGTTAATTTAAGCGAGGTCATCGCAGAGTACCGCGAACGCGGCGGAAAGTAAACTGTGGAAATTATTTCATAAAAATAAATAATTAGATATAGGAACAACCAGAAAAAAGATGTGACATCGGGCGCTGTAAAGCTGCCTTCTGTCACATCTTTTTTCGTCCGTGTATATATCCTTCAATTTTCGCATAATTTCCTGCCACCCCGCCTATAATAAAGGTAAAACAACCCCTGTCCAACAGGCAGGGAGAAAACAGGACGGTGTGGGAGATGAACAGACGGGGACGCAGCCGGTTCGGTGGCAGTCCGGAGATATATTACTACAATTCAGCCCGCCGGGACGCGGTGGGAGAGCTGGCGGGGCAGTTAAGTGGGCTGATTCAGGAAGAAATGACCCGAAGGCATAAAAAGAAACTGGTTTTCCTCTGCATCGGCACGGATCGTTCGACCGGAGACAGTCTGGGACCGTTGATCGGATATAAACTCAAACAGGAACGGCGGCGCGGTACGCTGGTATTCGGAACACTGGATCGCCCCGTGCACGCGATGAACCTGGAACATTACGTGCAGGTCTTAAAAAATGGGTACCCGGATGCGCTGGTGGTGGCGGTCGATGCCTCGGTTGGCGATGAAAGCCACGTCGGCTATGTCACGCTGGGGCGTGGGGCTTTAAAGCCGGGGCTTGGCGTCTGCAAGGAGCTTCACGCGGTCGGAGATCTCTTTATCACCGGGATCGTGGCGGGCTGCAGCCATTACGATCCGATGATGCTGCAGAGTATCCGCCTGGCACTCGTCATGCAGCTGGCAGACTGCATCAGCGCGGGGATCGGGCTTGTCGAAAATTTTTGCCTGGATGCTGCCTCCGTTTGACAAATTTTGCATGCAATCGGCGTTATGATAGGCGGAAAGAAATTCATCATACTCCTGAAATTACGGAAAATCATGTTACTGTATTTGAGCAGGTATTTTCAGCACTGAAAATGCTGCACGGTGCAGCAATCAAATCATGGAAGCAAGTACAGACCCGGTTTCAGGAGAATCTATCATAGCGGGGTGAACATATGGGAGAATATTCTGGTTCCCGCGCAGAACTGCCGAAAAATATCCGGCAGATCGGCGAGCGGGATGAGGTGGTCCGGTTGTATGTGGAGGATTATGTAAACACGTATTTGAAACAGGTATATCCATCCGGCGGACCGGGACTCCGGGTCGGGCTGCTGCTCGGAAATTCGGATCCACAGCAGGAGGTTCCGTGCCTCTTTGTGGACGGGGCGCTGGAGATGGAGGAGGTTGTGCCGTCCGGGGAGAAGATTGTCTTTTCGGAGGCGGCATGGAAAAAGGCATACCAGCGGATGGAGGAGACATTTCCAAAAAAGACCGTGCAGGGGTGGTTTATCTGCGGCGCGCCGGGGTGTATGTTAAGTCCCCTGACCTACTGGCGGCTGCACAAGCAGTATTTCGGTGGGAAAAACCAGCTCATGTACATAAACAGCGGTGTGGACGGTGAGGCGGCATACTATGTGATGTCGGAGGACGGGTTTTACCGTTTGAAAGGATATCATATATACTACGAGAAAAACCAGATGATGCAGGACTATATGATTCTGCGGAAGGACGCCCGCCGGGTGGAGACAGGCACCGGCGATCGGGTGATCCGCGATTTCCGTAACCGGATGGAAGAGCGGCAGCAGGAGGCGGCGTCGCGTTACGGGACGATCCGGGCGCTGGGGACGCTGTGCGGCGTGCTTTCGGTCGCGGTGCTTGCCGGTGGCGTGGTGCTTTTCGGCAATTACCAGAAAATGCGCGAGATGGAGAGTGTGCTGGTATCCGTCCTCCCGGATGGTGTGCGGGGCACTGCGGACGGGAAAGAGGCGGTCACGGTGGAACAGCTCCGCGGCAGTGTGACGCCGCTTGAGAGCGGCGATGTGGATGCAGACGGAACAACAGCGGAAAACGGAGGACAGGCGCATAAATGGACACTTGAGAGCGCGGCGGATGGAGATACAGAGGGCACTGCCATAGCAGGCAGACAGAATGGACAGGCTTCCGGTGGGCAGAGCGAAGAGGACGGAAAAATGGCGGAGACGAAAGCCCCGTACATTTTGCCGGAGCCGGAGGCACAGCGCGACCTGCCGAATCCGGGCGGCAATTCGACGGCGGGACAGGACTATCCGGTCACAAACTTGAAGCCCGGCGGCACGTACACGGTCGGGGACGGGGAGACACTCTATGGGATCTGTTTTAAGCTTTATGGCAATATCCGTCATCTGGACGATATCCTTGCGGTCAACCATCTGACCGATGAAAACCGCATTATCGCAGGGCAGACGCTGGTGCTGCCGGATGTGTCTGGAGAATAGCAAAAAGATAATGCCAAACCATCTAAAATAGTGTATAATCAAGATGGCAGTCCAGCTACAGGAGATAAAAAAATGAGTGAGATGAACCCGATTGAACGGGAACAGAAGAAAAAGCAGCTGAGAGGGCGTGTGATCGACACCGCCACGCAGGACATGTTTCCCCGCCGGGGCATAAGCCACGGGGAAAATGAGGAAGAGGTGGCGGAGAAAGCCGAGCGCCATTCCAGACGGAAACGTCTCCGCAGGGTGCTGACGGCGGTGTTAATCGCGGCGCTTTTGGCGGCTGGTTTTATGTATTATAAAGATAACCATGCCTACACGGACTATACGGTGGCGTGGGAAAAAGAGATTGCGGCGAGTGAGAGCAGCACGACGGAATTTGTCCCGTTTGGGGAAAATGTCCTGAAATACACGAAGGACGGAGCTTCCTATCTGGACAAGTCCGGCAAGGCGGTCTGGTCGATGAGTTATGAGCTGAAATCACCGATCTGCTATGTCAACGGCGATTATGCCGTGATCGGGGACCAGCAGGGCAATGATATTTATATTGTGGACAAGACCGGAAGCCAGGGACAGGCGACGACGCTTCTGCCGATCCTGCGCGTCAGCGTATCGGCATACGGCATCGTGGCGGCGCTGGTGGAGGACAGCAATGCTTCGTATGTGACCTTTTTCAAGAAAGACGGCAGCGAGCTTGACTGGGCGATCAAGACGGTTATGTCGGGAAATGGTTACCTGATGGACGTTTCCTTATCGCCGGATGGTACGCAGGTCATGCTTTCCGACCTGTATCTGCAGGACGGGGCACTCAAAAACCGGATTGTATTTTACAATTTCTCCGAATATGGAAAGAATTATCCAGACCGTCTGGTCGGAGGTTTTGATGAGCTGGGAGACAGCATCTGTCCGCGCGTCCGGTTTCTCGACGAGGATCACGCGTGTGCATTTGCGGATGATCAGGTGGCATTTTTCTCTTTGGAAAATGTAACAAGCCCGGCGCTGGTGCGCCAGGCGGAGATCGACGGGGAAGTCCGCGGCGTGGCATGGTCGAAGGACTATGTGGCGGTCATCTCGGACAACACCGAGGGCGGAAGTGAGAGCCGTTTGAGCATGTTTAAATCCGATGGAACCGCTATGGGTACGGCAGATTTCTCGTATTCGTGGCGTAACATAAATATACAGGGCGATTTCGTCATCCTAAATAACGAAAATTCCTGTCGGGTCTACAGTCTGTCCGGCAAGGAGCGGTTTGCCGGGGAGTTTGATTTCTCTGTGGCGCAGGTAACACGCGGCCGCGCGTTCAATTCACTGATTATCAGCGGCGGCGACCGGATGCGCGAGATCCGCCTCAAATAACACACGTTTAGTTTTTAAAATTAAGATACATAGCAGGAGGTTACTTATGAATCAGATTGACACATTATCCGTAAACGCGATCCGGATTTTATCCGCAGACGCAATCCAGAAGGCAAATTCCGGTCATCCGGGACTTCCGCTGGGATGTGCAGCAGCGGCTTATGAACTGTGGGCACATCATATGAACCATAACCCAGCTAACCCGAAGTGGGAGAACAGAGACCGTTTCATCTTATCCGGCGGTCATGGTTCCATGCTGCTGTACTCTCTGCTGCACCTGTTTGGCTACGGAAATCTTTCCAAAGAAGATCTGATGAACTTCCGCCAGTTAGATTCCAAGACTCCGGGACATCCGGAATATGGTCATACCGTTGGCGTTGAGGCGACGACCGGTCCGCTGGGCGCAGGTATGGGTATGGCAGTCGGCATGGCGATGGCTGAGGCACATCTGGAAAGCGTATTCAACAAAGAAAATTATCCGGTAGTTGACCATTACACCTATGTATTGGGCGGCGACGGATGTATGATGGAAGGCATTTCCTCTGAGGCATTCTCTCTGGCAGGTACCCTGGGACTTTCCAAGCTGATTGTTCTCTATGATTCCAACCGCATCTCCATCGAGGGAAGCACCGACATCGCATTCCGTGAGAATGTACAGGAGCGTATGCAGGCATTTGGTTTCCAGACGATCACTGTAGAAGACGGCAATGATATCGACGCGATCGGCAAGGCGATCGAGGCTGCAAAGGCAGATACCGAGCATCCGTCCTTTATCACCATCAAGACGCAGATCGGCTTCGGCTGCCCGGCAAAACAGGGCAAGGCGAGCGCACACGGCGAGCCGCTGGGCGTGGAGAATGTGGAAGCACTCAGAAAGAACTTAAACTGGCCGAGCGAAGAGCCGTTCTTCGTACCGGAAGAGGTATACAAAAACTACTCCGAGATCGCAGAGCAGAAGGCAGAGGTAGAAGCTGCATGGAACGTGATGTTTGCCGCTTACTGCGAGGAATATCCGGAGATGGAAGCACTCTGGAACCGGTACCACAATGCAAAGGCAGGCGAGGCGCTGAAAGATGACGCCGGATTCTGGGCAAAGCAGGAGAAACCGGAAGCAAGCCGTGCGATCTCCGGACGCCTGATCAACTACATCAAGGATGTTCTGCCGAACCTGTTTGGCGGTTCCGCTGACTTAGCACCGTCCAACAAGACCAACATGAAGGATGCGGGCGATTTTTCCAAAGAGGACCGAGCTGGACGCAACCTGCACTTCGGTGTCCGCGAGCTTGCGATGGCAGCGATCGGAAATGGCATCATGCTGCACGGCGGTCTGCGCGCGTATGTATCGACCTTCTTCGTATTCAGCGATTACTGCAAACCGATGGCAAGACTGTCTGCACTGATGGGCGTGCCGCTGACCTATGTATTTACTCATGACAGCATCGGCGTTGGCGAGGATGGACCGACCCATGAGCCGATCGAGCAGATGGCAGCGCTGCGTGCGATGCCGAACTTCCATGTATTCCGCCCGTGCGATGCGACCGAGACAGAGGCAGCTTGGTACAGTGCTGTTACTTCCGAGCACACACCGACCGCACTGGTGCTGACCAGACAGAATCTGGAGCCGATGGCAGGCAGCAGCCGTGAGGCATTAAAGGGCGGCTACATCATCGACGACTGCGAGGGCACACCGGAGTTAATTCTGATTGCCAGCGGTTCCGAGGTAGCCCTGGCGGTTCATGCAAAAGAGACTCTGGCAGCAGAAGGTCAGAAAGTCCGCGTTGTCTCCATGCCGTGTATGGATCTGTTCGAGGAGCAGAGCGAGGAGTACAAGGAGTCCGTACTTCCGAGAGAAGTACGCCGCCGTGTAGCAGTAGAGGCGCTTGGAAGCTTCGGCTGGGACAAGTACACCGGCTTAGACGGCAAGATCATCGCGATGGAAAGTTTCGGCGCCAGCGCACCGGCAGGGCTTCTGTTCAAGAAGTTCGGCTTTACCGTTGAGCATGTGGTAGAGGTGGCTAAGAGCCTGAAATAATGCTGATTTTGGTAAAAAAATAAGATAAAAGACAGGCACCTGTCTGTCGGCAGAAAAGAATGCGGTACCGCTTAAGCAGAAATGCGCCTTTCTCCGGCAGGCAGGTGTATTTTGCTTTCCAAACCTTGCAAAACGGGGATGCATTGCGTATAATAAGAGCCAGCGCAGAAAAAAGATGAGGGCATAGAAGAAAGGCTGCCAGTGCAGCCGTAAGGGAAGGGATCCAGACATGGAAAAAAAATGTATTGGGATAGACGTCGGCGGAACGACGGTTAAGATTGGTATTTTTGAGACGGACGGAACGCTTGTTTATAAGTGGGAGGTTCCGAGCCGCAAGGAAGAGAATGGGGCGTACATTCTTCCGGATGTAGCCGCTTCGATCAGGAAGAAATTGAACGAGCGGGGAATCCCGATGGACGCCGTGATCGGTGCAGGTATGGGATTTCCGGGGCCGGTGCAGCCGGACGGCTATGTGGAGGTCTGCGTCAACTTGGGATGGCGCGATCTGAACCCGCAGAAGATTTTGAGTGAGTTATTAGATGGAATGCCGGTCCGCTCCGGTAATGATGCTAATGTGGCGGCGCTCGGCGAGATGTGGCAGGGCGGCGGCAAGGGCTGCCATGATATCGTGATGGTGACGCTGGGAACCGGTGTCGGCGGCGGCGTGGTACACGATCAGAAGATCGTTGCAGGACGCCACGGACTGGGCGGCGAGATCGGTCATATCCATATCCGCGAGGGCGAGAAAGAAACCTGCAACTGCGGCGGACACGGCTGTCTGGAACAGGTAGCGTCCGCGACCGGTATCGCCAGGGAGGCGAGACGGAAGATGGCGGCAAAGCCGGATGCGTCGGTGATGCGTGCCTACGGTGATGCGATCACCGCAAAAAATGTGCTGGATGCGGCAAAAGCCGGGGATGCACTGGCGCTGGAGGTTATGGACACCGTGTGCTATTATCTCGGATGGGCGCTGGCGACCATTTCGATGACCGTGGATCCGGAGATTTTCGTCATCGGAGGCGGCGTATCCAAGGCGGGGACTTTTTTAACGGATTGGATTGACCGCTATTACCGCGAATTGACCCCGATCTCTGAGAATAAGGGCGAGGTTCGCCTGGCAACATTGGGAAATGATGCAGGTATCTATGGGGCGGCAAGACTGATCTTAGATTAGGCGCCTTGTTTTGAGTGACAGAGTGCAGGGGAAATGGTCTGGACGTTTGAAGGAAATAGGGATAGAAAAACGTTCAGATATGCCGAAAAATGCTGTAGACAAGAGGAGACCCCGGAGCGGTCAAGCATCCGGGGCAATTATGAAAAATCTATGTGCAAAATCACTATAAAACAAATTTGAAAAGTGAAATCTTTTATGCTTTTAGTATAAAAATAAGATATGAATAAAATATGAACACCGTGTAAACAGATTATGAAAATTGGCGATTTTGTACAAAAAAGTTTCATGAATCAGAGGTTTCTCTATCAAAACAGAGGATAGAAAGAAAAATGGCAGAATTTGCAGCGCACGGTGCGAATCAGGAGGAAAAAATGGCAGCAGAAAAAGCAAAGAAAACGATTGTAATTGGACATAAAAACCCGGATACGGATTCGATTTGTTCTGCAATCGGCTATGCGAATTTCAAAACACTTCAGACGGGCGGCGAATATGTACCGTGCCGTGCCGGAGAACTGAACCCGGAGACAACCTTCGTACTGGATTACTTTAAGGTAGATGTGCCGAAACTGATTAAATCCGTCAAAACGCAGGTCAAGGATATTGAGATCCGCGAGACTCCAGGTGTTTCCAAGAATATTTCCCTGAGAAAAGCATGGAACCTGATGCAGGAGGACGGTCTGGTAACACTTCCGGCTGTTACCGATAAGAATATACTGGAAGGTCTGATCACAGTCGGCGATATTACCCGTTCTTATATGAATGTATACGACAGCAGCATTCTTTCCAAGGCATGCACTCAGTATGCAAATATCATCGAGACCCTGGAGGGCGCGATTTTTGTTGGCGATGAGAAAGCGTACTTTGATAAAGGAAAAGTCCTGATTGCGGCAGCTAATCCGGATATGATGGAATATTATATTGAAAAGAACGACCTGGTTATCCTCGGCAACCGCTATGAGTCGCAGCTGTGCGCGATCGAGATGGGTGCAAGCTGTATCATCGTGTGTGAGGGCGCTGGCGTTTCCATGACGATCAAAAAACTGGCACAGGAGCGCGGCTGTACCGTCATCACAACTCCGTATGATACCTACACGGCAGCCCGTCTCATTAACCAGAGTATGCCGATCAGCTATTTCATGAAGACTGAGAAGCTGATCACCTTCGATACAGATGATTTCATCGATGATATTAAGGATGTGATGGCAAGCAAGCGTTTCCGTCATTTCCCGGTACTCGATAAAGAAGGCAAATACAAAGGCCTGATTTCCCGCCGTAACTTACTGGGTGCGCGCGGCAAGAACGTGATTCTGGTCGATCACAATGAGCGCGGCCAGGCGGTAGACGGCATCGAGAATGCCAATATCCTGGAGCTGATTGACCACCATCGTCTGGGTACTGTGGAGACAGTCGGACCGGTCTTCTTCCGTAACCAGCCGCTCGGCTGTACGGCAACAATCATCTTCCAGATGTACCGCGAACAGGGGCTGGAGATCGACAAGACCATCGCAGGTCTGCTCTGCAGTGCGATCATCTCCGATACGCTTCTGTTCCGTTCTCCGACCTGCACACCGATGGATCGGGCGGCAGCGGTTTCTCTGGCTGAAATGGCAGGCATCAAGCTGGATGAGTTCGCAAACCAGATGTTTGAGGCAGGCAGCGAGTTAAAGGGCAAGAGCGATGCAGAGATTCTGTATCTGGATTTCAAGAAATTCTCAGCTGGAAAGACAAACTTCGGCGTCGGTCAGATCAACTCCCTGAATGCAGAGGAGCTTGGAAAGCTGAAGAACCGTATGCTGCCGTTTATGGAGAAGGCGCGTGAGGACGAAGGTCTGGATATGATCTTCTTCATGCTGACGAATATCCTGACGGAGACGACCGAACTTCTCTGTGTTGGACAGGGGGCGGCACAGGTTGTGGCAGATGCGTTCCACGTAGGTGATGCAAATGAAGAGCTGAAGCAGACGGCAACACTGCCGGGCGTTGTTTCCAGAAAGAAACAGCTGATTCCGGCACTGACAGTGACACTGGAGCAGTAAATCAGGTGACAGTGCGCGGACGGGATTGTTTCATACGGAAAATCCAGTGATAGTTCGTGCAGGGCAGGAAGGTCGGACGGAAAGGAAGGATACCATGACATTTGTATATCCGGCGGTTTTTACGCCTAAGAAAGATGGAAAAGGGTATGATGCATATTTCCCGGATTTGGAGTGCTGCGAGGCGGAAGGTCCGGATCTGGAGGATGCGGTGGAAAATGCGCGGGAGGCAGCGTACAACTGGATCAGCCTGGAGCTGGAGGAAGAGGGCGATCTGCCGGCACAGACGCATATCGATGATATGAGCCTGCCGGAAGGAAGCATGGTGAAACAGATCATGGTCCGGATCAAACTTCTCCCGGACAACGATTAAGAGGATATAGGGATGGCACAGAAGAGAGCGGCTGGAAAGCCAGAAGAGCGTCGCCGGGAGGCAGCAGCTTCCAGACGGACAAAACCGGTGAAGCCGGCGGATTTCAAAAAAGGGGAAACATCGGCAAAACGGATGAATCAGGAAAATGTGGCAGACCGTGCATCCCGCCTGCAGACCCGTATCACTCCGGGACCGCGCGCCCAGTGGAAGCCGGGCAATATGATTTATCCGGTTCCGGCGGTGCTGGTCACAGTGGCGGACTGCGAAGGAAACAGCAACATCATCACGATTGCCTGGACGGGCACGATCTGTACGAACCCGCCGATGGCGTACATTTCGGTGCGCCCGGAGCGCTATTCTTACCATATGCTGCGGGAGAGCGGTGAGTTTGTCATCAACCTGGCGACGGAGTCGATGGCGTATGCGACCGATTACTGCGGCGTCCGCTCCGGCAGGAATGTGGATAAATGGAAGGAGACAGGGCTCACACCGGTTCTGGCGCAGACGGTGAAAGCGCCGGTGATCGCCGAAAGCCCGGTCGCGATCGAGTGCCGGGTAACCGAAGTCAAGGAACTGGGGTCACATCATATGTTTCTGGCAGAGGTAACGGGTGTCAGCGTGGACGAGCAGTGGCTCAACGAGCGCGGTAGCCTGGAGCTTGCAAAGGCGGAACCGATTGTGTATTCGCATGGCGGCTATTATGGGCTTTCAGAGCTTCTTGGAACATTTGGATGGAGTGTAAAGAAAAAGAAGAGGTGCCAAAGATGAAAAATAATGTAACCTTGATTGGTATGCCGTCCGCAGGAAAGAGCACGGTCGGAGTGCTTTTAGCAAAGAGACTGGGCTATTCCTTTATAGATGTGGATCTGCTGATTCAGGAACAGGAAGGTAAGCGTCTGCGCGAGATTATCGAAGAACAGGGGCTGGACGGATTTCTCGATGTGGAGAACCGCGTCAACGCGGGGGTAAAAGCCGAGCAGGCGATCATCGCACCGGGTGGCAGCGTGATCTACGGAAAGGAAGCGATGGAACATTTAAAATCCATCGGACTGGTTGTCTATCTGAAAATTACCTATGACGAGCTGGTAAAACGCGTCGGCGATGTCAAGGACCGCGGCGTGGCGCTGAAAGACGGCATGACACTTCTGGATCTCTACCATGAGAGGATCTCGTATTTTGAGAAATACGCGGACATCACGATCGACGAGGAAGGTAAAGAGCTGGGGGCGGTGGTTGATGAGCTGCGCGAAATATTGGAAGAGCGCGGTTATGTGCTGGGAAGTGCGCCGGAGGAAGAGTAACAATTTCACATGAGAATGGGGGCAGCCGGTTCTGTCGGACGGGTTTCATAACGGGTTACAGTGAGAAAAAAATCAGTTGCAAAACAGTTGAAAATCCAATACAATAGAATAGTAACCATTTTTATAGAATGTTAACAGTCGGGGGTGCAAAGATGCGGAATCTTTTTTGCATCCCTTTTTTGAAAGGTGTGCGTATATGACTACAGTGAAATCTCTGTCCAGAGAGATGAAATTCTTTCTTCTGGCACTGATTCCGATCTATTTCATTTCAGTGGGGCTGATTATACAGCCGTTTGACTCCATTGTGACTGGTATCTATGAAATCATAAGGGAACCGGATTTCCTGATCACCGATTATATTGCGGTCGGCGGCATGGGAGCCGCGTTTGTCAATGCCGGGATGATGGCGCTTATCAGCATCTACTTTGTCTATAGTCTTGGGATGGAGATGGACGGGCATACGATCACATCCTGCTGTCTGATGTTTGGATTCTCTTTGTTCGGAAAAAATCTGATGAATATCTGGGCGATTTTTCTGGGTGTATTTCTCTATGCAAAATATCATAAAATGCACTTATCCAACTATATTTATGTCGGCATCTACGGAACGAGCCTGTCTCCGATCATCACACAGCTGATGCACGTGGTGGAGCTGCCGCTCTGGCAGCGCTTCTGTGTGACGATTCTGGTGGGAATCTGTATCGGATTCGTGCTTCCACCGCTCGCGACGCATTCCCACTATGCCCATAAGGGATATTCCCTTTATAATGTGGGATTTGCCTCTGGTATCATTGCGACGGTCCTGGTCTCCACGTTTAAGTCCTTTGGAATTGAGACGGAGGCGCGTCTTATCTGGTCCTCCGGCAATGATGCGATGCTTTTAGGGCTGCTATTTGTCCTGTTTGCAGGCATGTCGGTGGTGGCAGTGCTGTGGCGCGGAAAAGATACGCTTTTAGGCTATGAAAAACTCCTTGCGACAACGGGAATCGGCGGTACCGATTACCTGCTGGAATTGGGCGGTGCGGTGACGCTTCTCAACATGGGACTCAATGGTCTGTTTGCGACCTTCTTTGTGCTGGCAGTCGGCGGAAACCTAAATGGACCGACGATCGGCGGAATCTTTACCATCGTTGGATTCAGTGCGACTGGAAAACATTTGCGGAATATTTTCCCGATCATGGCGGGCGTCTGCATTGCGAGTACCGTCCGGGCGTGGGATATCACGAATCCGTCGGCACTTCTGGCGCTGCTCTTTTCCACGACGCTGGCGCCGATCGCCGGAGAGTTTGGAATTTTATGCGGCGTGTTAGCCGGTTTTCTGCACGCGTCGGTGGCGCTCAATGTCGGGATCGTGTATGGGGGCATGAACCTCTATAACAATGGATTTGCGGGCGGTATCGTCGCAATGTTCCTGGTGCCGGTGATCCAGTCGATCCGCGACCGGAGGGCGCGGGCGAAGGGAGATCTGTCGCTGTAAGATTTCCTCTTTTTAATGGAATCTTAACACGAAAGAGGCATAGAGATATTGTATCATTATAAAAACACCACATTTATGATACCTACTAAACATAGAAAGGAATGATACATATTTCAACTTCATTTGCGCTTCTGGTCGTAGCGATTATTATCCTTGTCTGCATCGCGGGAAGCCGTCTTTCGGGGCGGCTGGGGGTGCCGACGTTGTTTATTTTTATTATGCTGGGAATGCTGTTTGGATCGGACGGTATTTTTAAGATTCCATTCGGCAATTTTGCACTGGCGGAACAGGTCTGCTCGGTGGCACTGATTTTTATTATGTTTTACGGCGGGTTCGGCACGCGCTGGAGTGAGGCGAAGCCGGTCGCGGGGCGGTCGATTTTGTTATCCTCGGCGGGTGTAGTGCTGACGGCGTTTTTGACCGGGCTGTTTTGTCATCTGGTGCTTAAGATGGCATTGATGGAAGGAATGCTTCTCGGCGCAGTTCTTGGATCGACCGATGCGGCATCCGTGTTCTCGATCCTGCGTTCGCGCAAGCTGAACCTCAAATACGGCACGGCATCCATGCTGGAGTTAGAGAGCGGAAGCAACGACCCGTTTGCGTACATGATGACGGTGATTCTGCTGTCTGCGATGACGGGGAGTGTGAGCGGCGGTTCGGCGGTTCTGCTTTTGATCCGCCAGCTCGCATTTGGGCTTTTGACCGGCGCGGCGGTCGCGTGGCTGGTGACATGGCTTTTAAAGCGGTATGCCTTTTATGGCGAGGGATTTGACACGATCTTTGTCTTTGCGGCGGCAATCATTTCCTACGCGCTTGCATCCCAGATTGGCGGAAATGGCTACCTAAGCGTGTATCTGACCGGTATTATCCTTGGAAATCAGGAGCTGAAGAACCAGAAAGCGCTGGTTGGCTTCTTTGATGCGTTTACCGGCATGATGCAGATGCTTCTGTTTTTCTTACTGGGACTTCTGGCGTTTCCCTCGCAGATGCCGTCGATCGTGCTTCCGGCGATCGCAATCGCATTGTTTTTAACATTTGTGGCGCGTCCGGCGGCGGTTGGCTTGCTGCTCGCACCGTCGAAACCGCCGATCGGGCAGTATCTGGTTATTTCCTGGGCGGGTCTGCGCGGTGCGGCGTCAATCGTATTTGCGATCATGGCGACGCTCAGTGAGGGATATATGAAATATGATATATTCCACATCGTGTTCTGCGTTGTTTTATTTTCCATCATTTTTCAGGGTTCGCTGCTTCCGAAGGTGGCAGAAAAATGCGACATGATCGACAACTCGACCGATGTCATGCGGACGTTCTCAGACTATACGGGCGATATGCAGATTCAGTTCGTGCAGCTTCCGATCGGGGACAATCATCCGTGGAAAAACCGTAAAATCTGTGAGATTGAGATGCTTCCGGGTATGTTAATCACAGTGATCCGGCGCGGCGCGCAGACGATTGTGCCCAAAGGGCAGACTGTAATTCTGGAAGGGGATACCGTCGTCTTGGGTGCAGAGGGCTTTACGGACAGCCAGGGAATCCTTTTAAAAGAGATTCTGATGACACCCGATCACCGCTGGTGTGGTAAGAAGATCGCGGAGGCGCGCTTCTATAAGAATACGATCATTGTGATGATAAAGCGGGGCAGCCAGATCGTCATTCCAGACGGCGGTACGCAGATACTGGAAGGCGACCGGGTGGTTGTATACTCGCAGAAACTGCCGCAGGTGGAAGGGCGTGTGAAGCACGAAAGCGGACCGTCCGTATCGGCTGCTGTCCACAAATAAGCACGTTTGCGTGAACAGTAACGTGGATTCATCGTTACTGTTCACGGGTAGGCACTTTTGGAACCGAAAGTGCCGTAAGAAAACGTGGTGGCAGCAGGAATTTGCCGTATTTGAATGCGAAGCCACGGCAAATTCCGTTACTGGGCACGCATGCGTGAACAGTAACGATTCATCGCAGGAACATGGAAATTTCAGGCAATACTTGCAGTTTGTTGAATTATAAACTATACTTAAACAACAACGGTTTGCCGGAGGAAAAGAGTATGCAGCAGGGAAATACGAAGGAACGGATTGTAGAGGCTTATATCGAGCTGGAGTCGGAAAGACCGGTCGAGAAGATCACGGTTACGGCGCTGGTTGAGCGGAGCCGGATCACAAGAAAAACATTTTATTATTACTTTAAAGATATATATGATTTGATGGAATACCGGATGGAACGCGAGATGAAGCGCATCATGGAAGAGACGATGAGCCAGCCAGATCCGGAGAAGGCGCTGACACAGCTTTATATGTATATCATGGAAAACCAGAAGCATATCCGGGCATTGTCCGAGTCGGTACAGTTCATGGCGCTGCGCCGTCAGATGGGAGAAAAGGTGTACCAGTATTTTTATAACCATCTGGAGCGGATTGGTATGTTTAAGAACCTGACGATGCCGGAGGCGGCGATGGCGGTGCAGATCATCATTTTCTCGGTTATGGGAGTTGCGTTTGACGCGCCGTTTAAGGATGAGGCGGATGTGAAGGAGCGCGTCGCCACGTTCATGAGCGTGATCCGCAAATGCACCGGGTGCGACCCTATGCAGGTCCGTTAGGAAAGCAGGTTTCCGGCAGTTTTGAGAATTATTATCAATTAGAAAATGGAACAAGGAAACGCAGGAGGAATCAGCGGTATTTGGTTGGTTTTTCCTGCGTTTTTGCTGTCATGTACCCCAAAAAACGGTCAGCGGCAGGAAAATTCGGGTGCCATGAAAAAAAGATGAACATAGATGGATACATTTTGACAAATTTGTGTACACACCTGTCCAAACTTGGGAGTGGCAAAGTGTATACGAGATGAGTAAAATATAGACTGAGAAAAATTTATACCAAGAACAAGCATAGATGGAGGAAATTATGAAAAAAAGAGGAAAGATTCTGGCGCTGGCTGCGATTGTAGTAGTTGGTGCTGTCGTTTTGTCCCGATGCGGTCATAAGAATACGGCGGCGGAATATGAGTCCCGTCCAACCGTAAAGGTAGAAAATCCGGTTCGTCAGGACATCAGCCTGTACACGGATCTGACCGGACTGGTAGAGCCGCAGTCCCGCGCGAGCGTCATGCCGAAGATGAGCGGCGAGGTGCTGGAGGTTTACTTCCAGGCGGGCGATACGGTCCAGGCAGGGCAGGCGCTGTGCAAGATCGATTCCGACGCGTTGACAGCGTTAAAGCTGCAGGTGGATGCGGCTTCCGTTGCCTTAAAGAATGCGGACAGCAATTTAAGCCGTACCCAGGCGCTCTTTGCAGATGGTTTTGTCTCCCAGGAGGCGATGGAGCAGGCACAAAACAGCGCACAGAGCGCGAAGATTTCCTATGAATCTGCGAAGAATCAATACGATCTGCAGGTGAAATACACAACCGTGACAGCGCCGATCGACGGTGTGATCGAGTCCCGGAGCGTCGAACCGCATGATCATGTATCTCCGGCAGGCGAGATCTGCACGATCTCCGGTGCCAGCCAGTTACAGGTTAAATTCGGTATCACCGAGAAGATCCACCAGACGATGGAGCTGGGTGACAGCGTGACGCTGGAGAAAAATGGTGTGGATTACACCGGTACAGTGACCGAGATCGGATCTATGGTCAACGAGAGCAGCGGTCTTTATGACGCGCGTGCGATGGTGCCGGATGCAGCAGGTCTTACGAATGGTTCCCGCGTAAAAATGACGGTTATCATGGACCGTGTCAGCCAGGTGCTGACCGTTCCGGTCGATGCAGTCAGCTACGACAACGGTGCCCCGTTTGTATACCTCTATGAGGACGGAAAAGCGGAGAAAACCGAGATCGAAGCAGGTATTTATGACGATGAAAATATGGAAGTAAAATCGGGTCTGACGAGCGACAGCCAGGTCATCGTAAGCTGGAGCAACGAGCTGGTGGATCAGGGAGAAGTCCTGTTGGCACAGGATAACGACGGCGCACAGACAGACGGAAACAATGAGACAGCAGCGGAGACGACAGAGGCAGGTGACAAAGAATGATTCGACTGACAAAACTCGCACTGCGGCGTCCGGTTACCATCATTCTCTGTCTGATCACCATCGCGTACTTCGGTCTTCAGTCCGTCATGGGCATGAAGCTGGAACTGACGCCAGAGATGGAGATGCCGATGTTAATCATCGCTACGGTGTATCCGGGAGCCAGCCCGGAGGACGTAACCGATCTGGTTACCAAGAAAGAAGAAGATGCGATCACATCATTGGACTCGGTAGATAAGGTACAGTCCATTTCCCGTGAAAATGTATCGATCGTCATTGTCCAGTATGAGTACGGCACCAACATGGATACCGCATACATTAACCTGAAAAAGGCGATAGACGGCATTCAGGGCGATCTGCCGGACGATGCCAATGACCCGAATATCATGGAGCTGGATATTAACTCGATGGCGACGGTTACGCTGGCAGTCAGCGGCGACGTCGATCAGAACCTTTATACATATGTAGATGACAAAATTGTTCCTGAGTTTGAGAAATTAAGCTCGGTCGGCGAGGTTTCGATTGCCGGCGGTCAGGAGAGCTACACCCGCGTGGAACTGATTCCGGAAAAACTGGCACAGTACCACCTGAATATGAATACGGTCGCACAGTTAGTCGGTGCCGCCGATTTCACGATCCCGGCGGGCGATGTCCGGGTTGGAAAACAGGATCTCGACGTCAGTGTCGGCAACGAATTTAAGAGCACGGAAAGTCTGAAAAATGTCGTGCTTCCGCTGGAAAACGGTGAGACGATCCATCTTTCTGATATCGCGAATGTCTATGAGGCGCTGGAGGATGCAAACTCGATCGGACGCTATAATGGCGAAGATGTTATCTCCCTGGGAATCAAGAAACAGCAGAGTTCCACCGCGATCGAGGTTTCCAACCAGGTAACCAAGAAGGTGCAGGAAATTGAACAGCAGTATCCGGGTCTTAAAATCACCGTGGTAGATGATGCCAGTGACACGCTGAAACGGTCTTTAAGCAGCGTAATCCAAACGCTGCTCCTGGCGATCATCCTGTCCATGATCATTCTGTTCTTATTCTATGGCGATCTGCGTGCGTCGGTCATCGTAGGTACGTCCATTCCGATCTCCGTTGTGTTGGCGATCATTTGTATGGCGGCGATGGGATTCTCAATGAACATTATTTCCCTGACGTCGCTCGTTCTCGGCGTTGGTATGATGGTTGATAACTCGATCAACGTCCTCGACGGATGTTTCCGGGCGAAGGAAAAACTGGATTTCTACGACGCGGCGCTGGAAGGTACGCGCACGATGATCGGCTCGATCACCGGCGGTACGCTGACAACCTGTGTTGTATTTATTCCGCTTCTGATGTTAAACGGTATGTCTGGACAGCTCTTTACACAGCTCGGCTACACGATCATCTTCTGTATGACGGCTTCCTTATTCTCGGCAGTCATCATCGTGCCGCTCTGCTATATGTTCTGGCATCCGGTGGAGAAGGATCATGCGCCGGCAGGACGCATCATCAAAGGCATCCAGGCCTGGTACCGCAAGCATATGCCGCATGTCATTAAGCGCTATGCGCTGGTATTTGGAACGACGGCGGTGCTGGTTGTTCTGGCCCTCCTCATGGCGTCCAGACTGAACCTGGAGCTGATGTCCTCGATCGATGAAGGTATTGTCACGATGACGATCAAGACGAAGCCGGGTTATTCGGTATCGGCAATCCGTGACACTGTGCTTGATTTGGAAAATATGGTAGAGGCAGACGAGGATGTGGATCATTACCTGATGACATATGGAAACAGTGGCGTCAGCATGACTTCCGGAAGTGATGTGACACTGAATGCCTACTTAAAAGATAAGAGAAAGCTTTCCACGGACGAGGTTATCGAGAAGTGGAGATATGCGACACAGAACTACGTTAATGCGACTATTACGCTGGAACAGGGCAGCAGCAGTATGAGCAGCAGCATGAGCAGCGGTGATTCGATTGAGGTGGATCTGCAGAGTACCGATTATGATACATTAAAGAAGTCAGCGGATGATCTGGTAACGGAGCTTCGCAAGCGCGAGGATGTTATGCAGGTACATTCTTCTGTTGAGAATGCGGCGCCGGTTATCAAGGTAAAAGTGGATCCGGTCAAGGCGGAGGCAGAGGGACTGACCCCGGCAAGCATCGGTTCGGTTGTATACAGCAATTTAAGCGGTGTGAAAGCGGCGACGATCTCCGTCAACGGCGAGGATCAGGATGTGAAAGTAGAATTTGCGCCGGATCGCTACGATTCCATCGCGAAACTGCAGGGCATGATGATCACGACGGCGGCGGGCAATACGCTTCCGCTGGAGGATCTGGCAGAGATTTACTACCAGGACAGCCCACAGGAGATTTCACGAAAAGAGAAACAGTACCAGGTATCGATCACGATGCAGGCACAGGCAGATTATAAGAAGACGGCTGAAAAAGATGTCAAGAGCTTCGTGCAGAACTGGGAGTTCCCGTACGGTGTTGAGATGGCGACCAACAGCCTGGATGAGTCGATGGGTGAGGAGCTTTCCGCGCTGGGAATGGCGCTTGTCACAGCGATCTTTCTGATTTTCATTGTCATGGCGATTCAGTTTGAGTCTCCGAAGTTCTCCCTGATGGTTATGGCAACGATACCGTTCAGTTTGATCGGTTCCTTTGGATTCCTGTTCCTGGCGGACTGCCCGATCAGTATGACCTCCATGCTTGGTTTCCTGATGCTGGTCGGTACGGTTGTAAACAACGGTATTTTGTACGTGGATACGGTCAACCAGCTGCGGGTGGAGATGCCGTTAGACGAGGCGCTGGTAGAGGCAGGTGCGATCCGTGTACGCCCAATCTGCATGACGACACTGACGACCATCATTGCGATGATCCCGAACTGTCTGGCATTTGGTAAGGCGGGCAAGATGATGCAGGGCTTAGCGCTTGTAAACGTCGGCGGTCTGGTTGCGGCGACGATCCTGACGCTGGTACTGCTTCCGTCCTTCTACCGAGTGGTTTATAACATGGGAAAAGGCAAAGAAGATGAGTATGATAAGCTGGACTGCGACTAAGGAAAAGCAGGTTAAGCAGTGAATCTGTCAGGCGGCGGACCCGGGGCGGGGAAGCTGCTTGTACTGATAGAAAAAGGGGGAGAAGAAGATGCCGTCGGAACGATTTAAGCGGCTGCCGGAGGAAAAACAGAAGAAAATCCGGGACGCGTGTATGGCTGAATATACGCGGACAACGATAGAAAAAGCATCGCTCAACCGTATGATAGAAGATGCCGGGATCTCCCGGGGCAGTTTTTATACGTATTTTGACAGTAAATGGGATGTTTTAGGATATCTGTGTGAGAGTTTTATCAATGAATTTTATGAGTGCGGCGTGCGCTGCCTTGAAGAGGCGCAGGGGGACATCTGGGAGATGTTAGGGCAGTTTTTAAACGGTTCGCTTGCCCTGTGCCGCGATGAGAGACGCGCCGATTTCATCCGCAACATCATGGAGTGCAGCAGCCGTGAGGCGCTGACCTTTGATATATTCAGCTCCGATCCGGACAGTCCACGCGCCGTGCGTGGACGGAAGCTGGAACGTGCCGCCTATGAGTCGTGCGTGGGAAAATCCTTGCGGAAGCTGGGCTGGGAGGAATATATGAGTTTTTTCCGCATGGCGATGATGGCGATCGCGATGGAGATCAAGAGCTTTCACGACGGAGTTCCGGAAAACCGTATCCGGGAACGGTTTGCCCTGACACTCGGCATCCTGAAACGGGGCGCTGGGATAGAATCGGGAGCGGGCGCGCAGAGCGCCGAAAGGAAATGAAGATGAGTAAGATGAAGAAAAACAGGAAAAAACTGTTTGCCATTCTTTTACAGGCGGCGTTAGTCAGCACGGCTATGACGATGCCGGCATATGCGGCTAAAATGCCGGGGATCGGCTCAGATGCGCTGATCGGCGACGATGCGACCGGTCCGGTGCTGACGGGCGGCAATACCGAGGTGGAGGAGGAAACTTCCCCGTACACCAAAGAACAGCTAGAGGATGGGACGCTGGAATATGGCGAGATCGCATGGCGAATCGAGGGGTACAACAGCACGTACTTAAACCTGCGTTCCCAGCTCTACAGCCAGACGACCAGCCAGTCGGCGGGAACTGCCCTGGCGGCAGAGGCGAGCGCCCTCATGGAAGATGCGATGGACCTGAAGTCCGACGATATGGATGCGGAGACGAGAGAGCTGTTTGAGGGCTACAAGGCGGCAGCGAGAGAGCTGCGCAAACAGGGGGCAAAGCTTACGAACAAGGAGCTTTCCGGCACCTATGCCCGGACCCTGCGTCAGACAAAGAATAAGTTAGTCAAGGCGGTGCAGAACTTGCTCATCCAGTATGAGGAACTGCTCCCGCAGGTGGAAACAGCGAAAAAGAATGTGGAAATGTGCCAGGTAAATGCGGATGCCGCACAGAAGATGCAGGCGCTCGGCCGTGCTTCCGCGCAGGAGGTCCTGACGGCGCAGAAGGCGCTGCAGCAGGCCAATTCCAGCGCCCAGCAGGCAGAGAATGGGGCACTGCAGCTCAAGCAGAATATTTTGATGCTGCTTGGATTTGACGCGGATGCGCCGGTGACATTTGCGGATGTGCCGGTTCCGGATGCCACCCGCCTTGCGACGATGGATCTGGCAGCCGATACACAGGCGGCAGTCAGCGCAAATTATGATTTGATGTCTGTGCGTGCTGCGAAAGCGGAAAGGTCTTCCAACCGCACAGTCAAGAAGCGAAACGTCGCCTATACCGAGGATTCGGTGACGATCACGGTTCAGAACCTCTATGCGGCGGTGGTATCAAAGAAACAGGCGTATGACAGTGCGACGGCTGGATATCAGGCGGCAGCGCAGAGCTACGAGGCGGCAAAGCGTCAGAACGCACTGGGAATGCTCTCAAGAGCCAATTATTTGGGGCTTGAGTGCTCCTGGCTCAGCAGCGTGGCGTCGTATAAGAGCGCGGAACTGGAATATACCAAAGCGGTGGAAAACTACGAGTGGGCTGTGAAAGGTCTGATTGTGACGAATTAATCCGTCAGGAATGGCAGTTTACTTAAGGTGTGAACAGGTTGCTATTCACGGGTAGGCACTTTTGGAACAGAAAGTGCCGTAGGATAACATGGTGGTAACAGAAAGGAAGTAGGAACCGGAAATGAAACATAGAAGAAGGAAAACGGCGCTTCTGACCGCAGCGGCAGCAGCTGTTCTGGCATTGCAGGGACCATTTGCGGCGCTGGCAGCCAGCCCGCAGTTCGCTTATGACGCAGATACATGGGCGAAGCTTCAGGACAATGTGATGGAATACAGCGAACTGCCGTATCTGGTACAGGAGTACAACCCGACGTATCTAAACAACCAGACGACCTATCAGGCAGGGCGCGATACGAAGAATGCGAAGGAAGTGCAGGATAAGCAGTACAATCAGGCGAATGATCTGTACGACAGCGCGGATAACCTGCGGGATCAGGCGGATCAGATTGAGGATTTTCTGGCGGTGCCGGGCATGGCGAGTGCTTACGCAAGCCTGATGTCAGCGTCCGTCATGGTGGAGCAGAATGCGTTAAAAACCCAGCAGTCTGCCGATGCTTCTTACCGCGACAGCGAGATGGACCGTCTGGACTATATCAACAGCCAGGATGCGGTTGTCGCGCAGGTGCAGTCGGCGTTTGCTGCTTATAATCAGGTCAAAAAGACAATTCCGTTGATGGAGAAATCAGTGGAATTGCAGGAACTTTCCATGCAGCTGACCCAGAAGCGCCAGCAGCTAGGTCAGGCGACCCAGATTGATGTGTTAAATGCACAGAAGTCGCTGCAGTCGCTCCAGTCCACGCTGACCCAGACAAAAGCGGGACTTCAGGCCCAGCATCAGCAGCTCTGCGTCCAGACCGGATGGTCCTATGACGCGGAACCGGATATCCAGGATCTGCCGCAGGCGGATCTCACCCGGATCGCGGCGATGAACCTGGCGGCGGACACGCAGACGGCACTCGAGCAGAACCTGTCCTTACAGTCCAACAAGCGCGGTTATGCCAATATGGCAGAAGGTTCAGCCGATAAGAAAAACATGGACCGCACCATCAAGAACCAGGAACAGACGATCCGCTCCGGTATGCAGACACTCTACAACGACATCATGCAGAAGCAGACAGCCCTGCAGCTTGCCGATGCGTCCCTGGCAGCAGAGACGCAGACGATGAATGCGATGCAGAAGAAGCTGGAGCTTGGCATGGCGACCCAGCTGGAGTACAAGAGCGAGGAAGTTTCCTTCCTGGAGAAACAGATCGACAAAGAGACAGCTAACATGAACCTGCAGCAGGCGATCGAGACGTATGAGTGGGCGCTGAAAGGTTACATGAAGTAGGGACAGAAGTTAAGTCTCTGGCACTTCCTCTGCGCGGGGGTTAACGTGGCGCTGGAGGAGCTGTGTATATCGAAAATGATATAATAAAATATTTATAAAACAAGAGGCAAAAAGCGGCGTTTTCTTTCGAATCGCCGCTTTTTTTGGGGAAAAAATAGGTGCATATTGTATGGATTTAACAAAAAATAGCCACAAACTACAGAATACTACCGATTCGGACTGGAAAATACTGGGTTAATAAAAAAATACTTTTGACAATTAACGCAGCATATGAGAGAATAAAAAAGATACTTTCAGTAAGGAGAGAAAATAAGATATGAACAAATCACAACAAAACAAAATCAAGTGGTATATGCTTTCCTTTATGTGTTTCTCCACCCTCTGGGGATTTGGAAACGTTTTAAATGGTTTCGTATACTTCAATGGAACACAGGTTATCTTCTCCTGGATTCTGATGTTCGCACTGTACTTTGTACCGTACGCACTGATGGTCGGAGAGCTTGGTTCCGCATTTAAGAATTCGGGCGGCGGTGTCAGCTCCTGGATTCATGAGACAACCGGCGCGAAGGCTGCATACTACGCAGGTTGGACCTACTGGGCTTGCCATGTCACCTACATCGCATCGAAGGGATCCGGCGGTCTGAAAGCGCTGAGTTGGATGATTTTCCAGAACGCAGAGAAGTATGCGTCCTTTAACACGAAAGCGGTTCAGTTAGTTACCTTTGCGGTACTGCTGTTCTTCTGCTGGGTTGCAAGCCGCGGCTTAAACCCGTTAAAGAAACTGGCTACCCTGGCGGGAACCAGTATGTTTGTCATGAGTATCCTGTACATTCTGCTGATGTTTGCTGCACCGGTCATCAATCCGAACGGTGGTTACCTGTCGGTGGATTTCAGCTTGAAAAACCTGATTCCGCATTTTGATTGGAAGTATTTCAGCAGCTTGTCCATCCTTGTATTTGCAGTCGGCGGCTGTGAGAAGATCTCCCCATATGTAAACAAGGTAGAGGATCCGTCCAAGGGATTCCCGAAGAGTATGATTTTTGCAGCGATCATGGTAATCGTCTGCGCGATCTTCGGTACAATCGCGATGGGTATGATGTTCGATGTATCCTTGGTTGAGGCTAATTTTGACTCTTACAATGCGAATGGACAGTACTGGGCATTCCAGAAACTGGGTGAGTATTACGGCGTTGGAAACCTGATTATGATCATTTATGCAGCCTGCAACGCGATCGGCCAGTTCTCGACGCTGGTAGTCAGCATCGATGCACCGCTTCGTATGCTGCTTGACAACGAGGATGCGCGTCAGTTCATCCCGACCAAGCTCTTAAAGAAAAACAAATTTGGCGCTTACGTCAATGGTATCTGGATGGTAGTCATCCTGTCCGGTTCCATCATTCTGGCTCAGGTTCTGGTTCCGAATGCGGATACGGTTCTGCGCCAGCTGACACAGCTTAATTCGGTTACCATGCCGATGCGTTATCTGTGGGTATTCTTTGCGTACTTCATGCTTCGCAAACATTCAGATAAGTTTGAGCGCGAGTATCGTTTTGTGAAGAACAACGGAGTGGCACTGGGCTTTGGCGCATGGTGCTTTATCCTGACCGCAGCCTGCTGCTTATTAGGTATGTACAAACAGGGTGATCTGTACACAACCATGCTGAATGTCATCACACCAGTCGTTCTGGTAGCACTGGGACTGATTTTACCGGCGATTAAGAAGAGAGAAGGGAAGTCTGCATGATGAATGCTGCGAAGGAATTATTGACTTTTATTGAGAACAGCCCGAGTATGTTTCATTCGATTGAGACGATCAAGGGAATGCTGGATGAGGCAGGTTTTACCTATCTGCCGGAGAGAACTTGCTGGGACGTGAAGCAGGGTGGAACGTATTACACGATCCGCAACCATTCCAGTATCATTGCGTTCCGCGTCGGAAAGGAACTGGGCGATTACCATTTCCAGATGTGCGCCTCCCACAGTGATTCACCGACTTACAAGATCAAGAATGTACCGGAGTTAAATGGTCCGGGCGAGTATCTGCGTCTCGATGTAGAAGCATACGGCGGCATGATCGACAGCACATGGTTTGACCGCCCTCTGACTGTCGCAGGCCGTGTGCTGGTAAAGGACGGTCAGGGCGTGAGCGCGAGACTTCTGTACATCGATAAAGATCTGTTCATCATTCCGAACGTAGCGATTCATTTCAACCGTGAGGTGAACAATGGATACAAATACAACCGTCAGGTTGATTTATGCCCGCTGTTCTCCGCTGGTGAGCTGAAAAAAGGCGCGTTTGACGCGATGATTGCGAAAGAGCTTGGTGTGGCAGCGGAGGATATTTTAGGAAAGGATCTCTTCCTTGTAAACCGCCAGCCGGGTACGATCTGGGGGTATGCGGACGAGTTCATTTCCAGTCCGAAACTGGACGACTTACAGTGCGCTTACGTTTCCCTGAAAGCATTCCTGGAGGCGAAGAATGAGCGCGATGTCAGCGTATACTGCTGCTTCGACAATGAGGAAGTTGGTTCCAATACGAAGCAGGGAGCGATGTCCACCTTCTTACAGGATGTCCTGCACCGCATCAACGGCGCACTTGGCAAGACACCGGAGGACTATTATCAGGCAGTTGCCGGTTCTTTCCTCGTAAGCTGCGACAACGCACACGCCGTTCACCCGAACCACGGGGAGAAGACGGATGCAGTCAACTGCTCCTGGATGAACAAAGGTATCGTCATCAAGGAGAGCGCGAACCAGAAATACACCACGGACGCATTCAGCCGTGCGGTATTTACGAATGTCTGCAATGAGGCAGGTGTTCCGGTTCAGGTGTTTGCAAACCGCAGTGATATTTTAGGCGGTTCCACCCTTGGAAACCTTTCCAACACGCAGGTCAGCGTCCATGCCGTCGATATCGGTCTGCCGCAGCTTGCGATGCATTCCTGCTACGAAACGGCAGGTGTGAAGGACGTTGAGTACGCAATCCGCGCACTGACGAAATTCTACCAGACCGCTCTTCAGATTGAAGGGGCAGAACGGGTTTGCTTTGAGTAAATATAGTTAAAAGAGCAGCCGCTCCGCGAACGATGAAATGAATCGCGGGGCGGCTGTTTTGATAGATTGAAAAAAGCTTTTTAAGAAAATTACCTCCGCAGCAGCTCCGGCGCCATCTCCTGAAACAGCTTCGCGAGCGCCATCGCCGCCCGCGAGCGGTATTTTCCGGCGGGCCAGGCGAGCGCCAGATCGAGGAAAATACCATCTTTCCCGATCCGCAGATAGCGGAACTCATCCCGCATGATGCGGCAGGAACGGTAGGTAAACGCGAGTCCGACCCCCTCCCGCGCCATCGCCGCAGCAAAAGAGGCGGAGAGGTAGGTGTCGAGTCCCAGAGGTTCCACACCCGCCTCGCGCAAGGATCGGCGGGCAGTCCGTCCGAGGACGGTGCTGGGCGGGCCCAGAATATATTCAAATGGTGCGGTGTCCTTTAGGTCGATCCACATCTGTTCCGGATCCGATTCGCATGGCTTCGCAAACCTCATGACCGGGTGATCGGCGGTAGTGGCGATCATGATCTCATCCCGCATCAGGGAATCCACACCGTGTTTGATTCGAACCGGCGGCGCGGCGATCAGCGCCAGATCTAAAAGTCCCTCTAAAATCTTATTTTCCAGATCAATGCTGTCCATCTCACAGATCTCCACATGAACCCGTGGATACAGGGCATGGAATTTTTTCAGAACCGGCGGCAGCAGGTACGTCCCCCGGTAGGTGCTGATGCCGAAGATGACGGTGCCGCCCTTTAAATTTTCAATATCCGAAGCCTCACTGCGCGCCTCCTGGTACTGCTGTAAAATCTGTCTGGCATGGAAAATAAACGCCTCCCCGGCAGAGGTTGGACGGACTCCGCGGGCTGTGCGGACGAAAATCGGCGTTCCCAGATCCTGTTCAAATAGGCGGACTGCCTGACTTAAGCTTGACTGCGCCATAAACAATTTTTCGGCCGCGCGGGAGATGCTCCCCTCGTTAGCGACGGTTACGATATAGTCTAGTTCTTTTAAATCCATGAGAATCCCCCTCACGAGATATCGGAATTTTCGATATCTGGTATAATAAATCTTGCCTTTCTCCTATAACAAAAATAGTATAAGATAAAAACAAGCAAAAATCAATGGCAGAGACTGAAGCAGCGGCTGGAAAATCGAATAGGAATCCGGCGAGGGAACGCAGCTTTGAAAAAGCCTCTGTGGACGATTACAAATAGGAGGAATAAGCAAGATGAAGCAGGATTTAATGAAGGGCATTATAGATATGCACGTTCACACGAATCCCGATCTGCGTCTGCGGGCGTATGATGATTTCGAACTGATGGAGGCAGCTATCCGGGTTGGGGCACGCGCTATCGTCATCAAGACGCATCAGGGAACCACGATGGATCGGGCCTATCTGTGCAACCGCCACAACGAGATTGTACACGGGAAAACGAACAATTTTACGATGTTTGGCAGCATTACCTTAAACAAGGTAGTCGGCGGCATCAATCCGAAGGCAGTCGATGTGGCGCTTCGTCTGGGTGCTAAGGTAGTATGGCTTCCGACCCAGTCGGCAAAAAACCATATGCAGAAGATGAATCAGGATCTGAGCCAGTGTGTGGAAGTAGTGAAAGATGGTAAAATTGTACCGGAGCTGCGTTCAGTGTTGGAGCTGATTCGTGACCACAACGCTGTACTGGGAACCGCACATATTGCACCGGAGGAGATTTTCACTGTTGTGGAAGCTGCCCGGGATATGGGAGTAAAAAACATCGTTGTAACGCATCCGGAATGGTGGATTGTAGGCATGAGCCATGAGGATCAGCTTCGTCTGGTAAAGGATTATGACGTTATCTTAGAGCGCTGCTATGCACAGAACATGGGTGGCGGAAAGTACAAGAGCAATCTGGCAGATAACCTGGAGCTTATCAAAGAAGTTGGCTATAAAAATGTCATGGTTGATACCGATGGTGGCCAGACAGAAAACCCGCATTGGGAGCTGGCACTGGCGGAATATATGCAGTATCTGGTAGATCATGGAATTTCGGAGGAGCAGGTGTACCATATGACACACACTATTCCGGCAAAACTGTTGGGCATCGAAGAATAGGGGGACGCATCATATGTTAAGTGCAGTTTTGGTGGCATCCATTGCGGTTGCCGTTATATTGGGATATAAAACGAAAATCAATACGGGATTTTTCTGTATTGCCTTTGCATACTTGATTGGTTGTTTTGGCATGGGATTAAAAACAAAAGAGCTGATTGGCTTCTGGCCGGTCAGCACCATGTTTGTCATCCTGTCAGTATCACTGTTTTATAACTTTGCAGCTGTGAATGGAACACTTGAAAAAATGTCGGCCAGTCTTCTCTATATGTGTCGTAAATTTCCGGGTATGCTTCCCTTTGCGTTATTTTTTGTAGCAGTTGTGCTTTCTGTTATGGGCGCTGCATACTTTACCGTTCTGGCATTCCTGGCACCGATTACCATCCTTATCTGTGAGGAAGCAAAGATGGACAAGCTGACCGGTGCGGTGGCGATCAACTGCGGTGCACTGGCAGGCGGAAACTTCCCCACGGCTTCGCTGGGCGTCGTATTCCGCGGTCTGATTGATACCGCTTATGAAGCTGAACCGGCCATTGAAGCAACGAATTCCTTTGTAGATGAAATGAAAATTTTCGCCTTTGCAATTGTATTTTCCCTGATTCTGATTGCGATTTTCCGCTTTGGCTTCAAGAGTAACCGCGGTATCGGAAAGGGCGTAACCTTTAACCGTCCGGAACCGTTTGATAAAAAGCAGAAAACAACCCTGCATTTAATGATTCTGATGATGGTAATTGTCCTGGTATTCCCACTCTTAAAGATGGCAGTTCCTGGTAATGAACTGATTGGAAAAATTGCTGGAAAGGTTGATGTAGGACTGGTGGCATTCTGCTTTACCATCATTACATTGCTCTTTGACCTGGCACCGCAGAAGGAAGTGATTGCACGTGTTCCGTGGAACACCATCCTCATGATTGCCGGAGCCGGCATGCTTATCGCCGTTGCAGTTCAGGCCGGTACCATTGATGCATTATCCGCATGGATTGGCTCTAATGTTCCGACAGCCCTGATTCCGCTGGCATTCAGCTTTGTAGGTGCATTTATGAGTTTCTTCAGCTCTACAACAGGTGTTGTAGCACCGGCCCTGTTCCCGCTGATTCCGGGACTTGCAGCAGCCACCGGATTAAATCCGGCAGCACTTTTTGCCTGCACAATTCTTGGTGCCCAGAGCAGTGCTATCAGCCCGTTCTCATCCGGCGGCAGCCTGATTCTTGGTTCCTGCGGAAACGAGGAGGACCGAAATCACTTATTCAACCGTCTTCTCTTTGTAGCAGTACCTATCAGCGTTATCTGCTGTGCGGTATATAACCTGATTGTAGCAGTTGTTCTGTAAGGGAAATTTAATTGAAAAGTTGTTTGTTCGAAAAGCTGTCAGCCTGTTCTGGCAGCTTTCGATGAAATTTTTAATGGATTTTTGCGCGTGACTGTGAAGGTACTGAACAGTTACGATTGGGAAAATCAAGAAGGAGGATAAAGAAATGAGTCATAAAATTACAGTATTTCGCGGCGATGGTATCGGACCGGAGCTGGTTGATAATGTATTAAAAATCTTAAAAGCGGCAGATGCTCCGCTGGAATATGAAATTTTCAATGTTGGTGAGGATGAGTGGAAACGCAATGGTGCCCTGATTCCGGAGGAAGCATATGCTTCCTTTGAGCGCACCAAAGTACTCTTAAAATCCCCGATTACAACTCCGGTTGGAAAGGGCTTCCGCTCTTTGAATGTAACACTCCGCGGACAGTATGACCTGTATGCCAATATCCGCCCGGTTAAGTCCAACGCAGCCGTAAAAACTCCGTTTAAGAATGTAGATATTGTGATTTTCCGCGAAAATACAGAGGGACTTTATGTCGGTGTGGAGGAGCAGGTAAATCCGGATACGGTTCATGCAATTAAGATTGTCACAAGACAGGCCAGCGAGCGCATTATCCGCGATGCATTTGAGTATGCGAAAAAGAACGGACGGAAGAAAGTAACCTGTATTCATAAGGCAAATATCTTGAAAATGTCCGATGGCATGTTCCTTTCCATCTTTAAGGAGATCGCAAAGGAATATCCGGAGATTGAAGGCGATGATAAAATCATCGACAATACCTGCATGCAGCTTGTTATGAACCCGAACCAGTTTGATGTTATGGTAATGCAGAACCTGTACGGAGATATTCTTTCAGACCTGTGCAGCGGTCTGATCGGCGGGCTGGGCCTGGTTCCATCCAGCAACATCGGTTCTGACTATGCTATGTTTGAGGCCGTACACGGCAGCGCACCGGATATTGCAGGCAAGCACCTGGCAAATCCGACTGCATTCCTGTGGTCTGTCTGCATGATGTTAGAGTACTTAGGTGAAAATGAAACAGCCGGACGCATCCGCAAGGCTGTGGATGATGTGTTGGCAGAGGGCAAGCACCTGACAAGAGATCTGCACGGAACCGCAACGACAGAAGAATATGTAGAAGCAGTCATTTCAAGACTGTAAAACTTCATACATTCATAGCAAAAGCCCCGGAGTTTTGTAATTCCGGGGCTTTAATACAATATATTGTGCTAAATACTAAGCTTTTGCAATCTCCTGAAGGATCGCAATGATCACTTCTTCCATCCGATAGAAGGATTCCACATTTACCTCCTTTTGGCTATAAAATAGGGTGCTCGACCAGCGTATTTGTAAATGCGACAGCCCCCCCTATTTGTGTATAAAAACAGATGCCAGCATTATTTACCTATCCCCTTTACCATACACCGTTTCTTGAAGAAGGAAATTCCATAACAGAAAAATTCATCATAATTTCCCTCAAATTCTTTTGCATACATGCGTTCATCGATCTGGCGCAGGGCTTTGTCGCAGTCATCGCTGAGTTTTTCAAATGTTTTCGAATATTTCGCCTCGAAAATCGCCATTCGTCCACCGTGCAGATCATATACAACCACATCGCTTCGTCCTTCGCCATGCTCACGGTTTGATTCTACCACATATCCGGCTCCGGCAAAAATTCCGGCTAAAAAGGCGTGATAAAAATCTTCTTTATAATCATGGTAGCTGATTGTCATACGCAGCAGGGCATTCATCTCCTGTGTGAGCAGGTCGGTGTTGCCGTGCCATACAGCATAAAATAATTGTTCCCGATTCCAGGTTTTGGCGCTGTCGTTAAACCATTTTAAAATGGTACTTTCGAAGATTTCCCGGATTTCAGCATTCGGAATCATCAGGGCAGTTAAACCATCTGGAAGGTTATCGATGCGAGCCTGCGTCAGATAGCCGGTAAGATACAGGATACTCCACAGATTATCTTCGGAGGAATGGAGGTAATCATATGTCAGATTTTCTTCCACATGCTGAAGAATATAGCCTCCGGAAAGAAGCGCCTCCAGCTTCATCGTGATATTGCTTCCGGCATAGTCGATAAACGAACGGATGATCGCGTTATCGCTGGTATTTTTCCAGTAACCGATGGGTCTTGCATCTGGCTTTTTCTGGCAGTCGAGAAGATAATTCATTACATCCCACGGACAGTAGACATCCGAAGCACCGAAGTGATAGCCGTCATACCACGCCTTGATTTGCGAATCCCGATCAAGCATATCAGCATCCAGAAGAAGCTTTTCCATGTCAGCCTGGGTAAATCCAAAATATTCATCCAGTGAAGAAGAGGAAATAGTGTCGGAAACAAAATTGTTGGTTCCCGTAAAGATACTTTCCTTTGCGATTTTCAGACAGCCGGTAATAGAGGCAAAACGCAGGGTGCTGTTATCTTTCAGTGCTGTACTCATGAGGGATTTCATCAGTTCCAGCATCTGCGGATAATAACCATTTGCGCTGGCTTTGGCAAGTGGTACATCATATTCATCCAGAAGCAGAATGACGGGCTTTTGGAAATGTGCCTGCATCATACGCATCAAGAGCAGAATGCTGGTTTTTAACATAGTATCCGTCGGTTTCCCATCGACAATATCGGCAAGCTGTATAAACTCTTTCCGATCATTTTCATTAACCGAAGGGCTGTCTGCCAGATAGCTGTGTTCATTGCAGAGACGGGCAATCTGGGAGCGGAGCATATCCCTGGCAGAAGCATAATCCAGTCCGTCTACATCCTTAAAGGTCAGAAAGAGCGTCGGAAATTGATTCATCCATGCCTGGCATAGATCTGGACGAGATTCGATTTGAAGTCCGGTAAAAAGATTCTGGCTTTTTTTTCGAATATCAAAAAAATTGGCAAGCATACTCATCGCCAGTGTTTTTCCAAAACGACGCGGGCGGGTAATCAGGGTGACTTCCGAGTTGTTCGTCAGAAGATCAGCGATCAGCCCGCTTTTATCAATATAATAATAGCCGTCTTCGCGCAGCTTTTTAAAATCAGAAATACCAACAGGGATTTTTAGGGGTGACATCGATGATGCTCCTTTCTGAAGATACGGAATTGTTACGAATAACTTTATCATATCATGGGGGAAAGTGGTTGGCAAGATTTTAAAAGAAAGCGGGATGCGCCCATATCCGGAAGAGGTGTATGGGTTTGGAAAATAGCTACTGACCCATCTGCTTCTCCCGTTACTGTTCACACACGTGTGCCCAGCAACGGGATTTTGCCGATGCTACGCATT
>OGHB01000303.1_pt1 | contig 33177 bp, 31 predicted proteins | sample 1571451 | NCBI WGS metagenome assembly OGHB01 (sample SAMEA2582071, study PRJEB24529) | metagenome | biome: Human gut stool | place: China | collected 2011
CACAGCACCTGAACGGACCTAAGCTTTGCGGACCGGCAGGAACTCATGAAGCTACCAAAGCGCTAGCCTGACGATCGGCGTGGCGCGGCGGGAATGTTGTAGATCGCCTGCACCCGGAGACACCTACACTGAGCTCTTTTCGGACATGGGTTCGACTCCCATCGCCTCCACCAACCGCAACGCGGTAGAACCCGCAGAATCTGGCGTTAAATCGCTGGGTTCTGCGGGATTTTTGTTTATGGAAAATGGGACGGTGAGGCGCTCGGGGGAGTGAGTGCCGGGGGCGGTGAGGTTGAAGCAGACAACGGCCTGCTCGTCGGAGAGGGTGACAGAGGACACAAAGGTGTCCAGAAGGCGGCGCTGGTAGGAGAGGGTCTGCTCGGATTCATCGCGCTGGAACTGGCTGAGCATGAATTCCAGCTCGTCGCGGGTGAAGCGGGGCGGCACAGGAGGATCCGGGATGGCAGCGAGACGGACGCGGATGGTGGATTCCTGTTGCTCAAGATCCTGCAGGCGCTGGACGAGACGGGCGCTGCTGCCGTTTTCCAGCGCGGTGAGGAGGTTGTTCTGCTTGTGAAGAACCTCGGAAAGCTCGGCTTCCAGCGCCTGCTTTTCGGGGTCTGGCTTTGGGGCGGTCTGATGCGCCTGCAGCGCGAGGACCTGATCGAGGATCTGCTGCAGCTTGTCCGGGGCAAGGATGTACTGCGCGGTGGCGCGGACGATGGCACATTCGAGGGCAGATTTCTCTACATTGCTTTTGGTGCAGCCCTTTTTCTCGGTATGGCCGGGGCAGGCATAGTAGCAGTACTTTTCGCCGCTGCGACTGATGCCGCTGACCCCTTTCATGGGACGGCTGCAGGCGGCGCAGAAAAGCTTGCCGGAGAGAATATAGTCGGCGCGGGGACCGGTGCCGCCGCTGTGGGCACGGTTGAAGGCAAGCTGACGCTGGCAGCGGTCAAACAGATCGCGGTCGATCATGGCGGGGACACCTCCCTCGATGCGGATATCGGCGTACTTATAGATACCCAGATACATCTCATTGGTGATGATGCGCAGGATGGAATTTTTATTGAAGGCGTTGCCGCGAGAGGTACGGATCCCGTTGGCGTTGAGGTGGGCAACGATATCGGCGGCGGTGAACCCGGCGGCGTACTGCTCGAAGATGTAGCGCACGGCGGGAGCCTGCTGCGGGTTGATGCAGTAGTGCTTGTCCGGCCCGATATCGTAGCCGAAGCTGCGATTACCGCCCAGCGCAATGCACTTCATGGCGCTTTCGCGCTGGCCACGGCGCAGCTTCTGGGAGAGCTCGGCGCTGTAATACTCGGCAAGGGATTCCATCAGGCCTTCCAGAATGATCCCCTCGGGACCGTCCACAACGGTCTCCGCTGCATACAGGATCTTGACACCGTTTTTGCGCAGACGGTTTTTATAGATGGCACTGTCGTAGCGGTTGCGGGCAAGGCGGTCGGTTTTCCAGCAGATGACAGCATCGAAGGCATGGCGGTCACTGTCAGAAATCATCTGCTGGAAGGCAGGACGATCGTCTGTTTTGCCGGAGATATGCCGGTCGATGTATTCCTTTGTGATGGTGAGGCCGTGGCTGCGGGCGTAGGCCTCGCAGTCGTGGCGCTGCCCCTCAATGCTTTGCTCGTTCTGGCGGCTGCCACCGGAATAACGGTAATAGGCCACCAGACACACAGGAGCGCCGGTTGCGGATTTTTTGCGGGGCATGAGATCACACTCCTTTCGGTTGCGCGGCTGCCGGGAGTGTGGTATACTATCCATGGCAGGCGCATTATCGGTTTTAATGTGTTGCATTCCGTCCGGGGGCTGTTCGTACCAGCACCCGGACATTTTATTTTGCGTAATGCGTTTTGAACGCTTGACCCGCTATACCGCCCGTGCTACCATAAAAGGGCAGAGATGCGCGGGATGATAGGCATAACAATTACCTCCTACTTTTTGGATCCCCTGTTTGACAGGCATGACCCCCTTGGCTTTACGGCTGAGGGGGTTTTGCTTTATCCAGAAAATCGTTGACGATGGACTTGAGAGCGGGGTCGGTGTAGCGGTAGCGGATAGAGCTGCACCAGTCCTCGTAATAGCAATCAGAAAAATAAGCGTGCTGAAAGCCGTACATGGCAAGCTGGATGGCAAAACGCAGACGATCCTCGGAGGGTGTGTGCTCAAGATCATCGGCAGCGAAGAACCATGCGGCAGACCATGCGCACTGTGCGGGATCGGAAGAATTGGAAACCAAGAAATTATAGTCAAAGCTTCTTGCGTGATACCGATACCGGTAAAGGACACGGGCACGAACGGATTCCCAGAGATAGGAGCTGCCGGATTCACAAGAGATCGGCATGGGGTAAAGGACAACGCGGCCAACGAGGACAGCGTTTTCCATATCTAGCAGGGCGTTTCTGATCTGATCGATAAAAATATCTTTCTGCCGCTTATTGAGAAAATAAAAGAAATCCAGAATGAAAAAGAAAATAAGAAAATAATCCAAATCACGAGAAGGTGCCAAGAGCCCGAATGCGAGCTGGGCAAGTGCAAGCAGAGAAAAAGATAACTGAGAGAAGATGCGTTGCTTTTGAAGCTGCTTTGCGTGAGCAAGACGCTTGTCGAATTTATCCATGGGAACAGTCTCCTTATTTATGCATCTCTTTTATCCATGCCAGACGCACTATCTTTTTTATAATAGCCGGTTCGACACAGATCTTCTGCGTAACCGATGACTTTAGACTGGCCTTCTTCATTTAACTCATTAAAAACAGCGAGCAAGGAAGTCTGAGCAGAAGTTAACGTGGTCTGCTGAGGCTCATCATCTTCCATGCCCATAAGATAGGTTGGAGTAGTATCAAGTACCAGCGCCAACTTCTCAATTGTCGAGCGTTTGAGGTTTACGATAAGACCATTCTCATATTTATAGATGGCTGCTTTCTGGACGCCAACTTTTGCACCGAGCTCCTCCTGCGTCATCTGGTGCTCTATGCGAAGCTGACGGATTCTTTCACCTGTGGTCATGGTTTACCACCTTCTTTCTATAGTGTGTATCTTAATAATAACATACAAAATCTAAAAAGCAAGAAAAAATATCTTGACAAGATTCGTACAGGATGCTAAAATCAAAGTATCCTAAAAAGATACGGAGGCGATAAGGAATTGAATAAGAGAAAATTGAACGCGATTATGCAGCTTCATGGTGAATCGCAACAAAATTTGGCGGATTATCTTCAGATGAGCCTTTCACGGCTGAATGCTAAGATCAATGAGTACCGTGGGGCACAGTTCCGGCAGAATGAAATCGCTGCGATTCAGGAACACTATGGGCTCACAGCGGGAGAAGTGAACGAAATTTTTTTTGCTTCAATGGTATCCTAAAAAGATACCTACCCACAAGGAGCGCGTAAGCACAAGGAGACGAATGGATGGACGGCAACAAAAAAGCCCGCATGAAGCGGGCACAGAGAATGGCGCTGCGCAATGGCAGACAGGACAGGGTGTTTAACGGAACGTATCAAGATTGCCCGCAGCCAGAAGAACAGAAAACTGGTTGTTGTAATCTTCAAGCAGCTTGTAGTCTTGCTTTGAAGGATTGGCGGTCAGGCATTGATACGCACAGGCCTGCTGCAGCGCGAGAAGATCCAACGCTGAAAGGCGCAGGGTCTTGAGCTTGAGCGCAACAGGAAGCGCACGGGCAGCGTTTTTCATATCAGAGATCAGCGTGGGATCGTCCACGGGACCAAACCACGAATCTGGTGCCTGTTCAAGCGATTGCAGCGCACGGACGAGCAGCGGAATATCCTGTGAACGGATATGGAATTGCGGAGCCATAAGAAAAAACCTCCTTTCTTTGTGCCGATTGTAGCACAGGAAAGGCGTGGAATGCAACAGGAGGTACGAACCATGATGGACAAGAGTTTGTTGATGAACCTGAATGGGCCGTGGAGCAATGCGGCTTGCATGGGTTACTGCCTGATCGCCATGAGGCAGGCAGGGGTGAATGTGAAAACGCAGGAAAAAGTGCTGCGGGAGCTGGAGCTGAGCTTTGACGGCGTGAGCATTGAAGACGCAGAAAAGGCGGGCCTGACGCAGGAGGGCACGGGCGTATGATGAAGAACGAGTGCGATGAGGTGCGGAGGACGGCCCCGGCGGGCAAGCTGGTGAGCCAGAAGGCAGCAGAACCCATGCAGACGGCCAGCAAGTGGCTACTGGAGGGCGGGATCGCAATCTGCTGCGATATGCTGGACAAGCTGGACCGGCTGCAGAACACCATGGACCAGCGGCCGGACGATGACGCGGAGTACTTAGCGCTGGAAGCAAAGCACGCCGGGCAGCGGCTTTTGAAGGTGATGCAGGTGATCGCGGAGACGGAGGAGCTGGAACTGGAGTAAAGGAGGAAGGCGCATGGAGAGCGGGAAGCTGCTGCTGAAAGAGTGGCAGGCACAGGCCGTGCTGGACATGGCCGCCCTGTTTTACGCAGACCCGGAGAACAGGGCGGCGTTTAAGGCATGGAAAAAAAGAAAGAACGCCGAGGCAAAAGCACTGGCGGGCGGGACGGAGGCGAAAAAGTGAACTGGTACACCATCTGGCTGCGCAAGACCGGGGAGCTGGTGGCGAGCGGCACGGGCACGGAGTGCGCAAGGCGGCTGGGCTACGCGAGCCGCAACAGCTTTTACAGCGTACTGAGCCACCACCGGAAAGGCGCTGGCGGGCAGAAGCCGCTGCGGAAGTACGATTTTCTGGTGGAGGAGCTGACGGCGGAAGAGCTGGCGCAGCTGGACCGGCACAACAAAAAAAGAGAGCCCGGCGGTGTGACAGCACCGACGAGCCCTGCAAAGTGATAGATGTGACGACCTATCACCAGAAGTTTAACACGAAACGGAGGATTTTGCAATGAGGATCAAATCAGGGGTATGGCACTGGCTGGCAGCAGGGTGCGGTTTGACCGGGCTGCTGGTAGGCATGGGCATCGAGGGCGGTGCGCAGCTGGGCGGCGTGATCACGGACGGCGAGGTTTGCACGGCAATAGGTCTGCTGGTGGCAGCAGTAGTGTTTATGCGGCTGGGCTTTGCTGCGCAGGACCGGGAGCAGCGGCGGGCGAAGAAGATCCACCAGCAGCCGGGGAACACCGTGCAGCGCAACAGGAGGGCAGGCTGATGAGCAAGTACCGGGTGCATGTGGAGTGCGAAAAGACCATGCCGGAGACGAACAGCCAGTACGTCCAGTGCCTGAGCTATGTGGTGGGTGCGCCCACCGAGGGCATTGCCCGAGCAAAGGCCGTGGAGATGGCAAAGCAGCATTATGTGGAGTACGACAGCTTTACGCCGTACCATACGGAAAAGCTGAAATGAGAAAGGAATGCAGACATGGAAAGCAACATTGAGATCGTGATTAAGAGCGACGGCAAAAAAGTGATGATGCAGTGCCACGGCAAGGACACCAGCAAGGAAAAGGCGCTGTATGTTATGCAGAAGGCGTACCTTGCACTTGTAGTAAGCCTGCTGAAGGAGGAACTGACCAAAAAAGAACGGGCGGAATGTGCGGCTGACTTTGGAATGATGATGGCAGAGGACCTGCTGGATGTGATGGAGGGCAGGAGCTGCGAGGTGCACACGCAGACTTTTAAAGGCAAGGAAGCGGCGTTTATGGCAGAGCTGATGAAGCGGCAGGGGGAGGTGCAGGGCTGATGACCTACGAGGAATACCGGGCGCAGCTGGACAAGGCGCTGGAAGAGGTGGACTGGATGCACCCGCGTGACCGCAACGGTCCGGCGTACCGGGTGATCGCGCGGGCAGCGGCGGACAGGAGCCTGACGACGGACGAGTGGGGAAAGCTGAACGAGGAGTTTTACAGGAGGACGGCTGCCAGATGAAGAAGAAAATGAGCCTTGAGAACCGGATCACGCTGGCGCAGAACAATGCCATCGACTTTACCCACGCCTGCGTGACCATTGCGCTGCATGAGGTGTTTGGTCTTGGAAGGAAACGGCTGGAGAAGGTGGACAAGTGCCGGAACGAGGTGAACGGCGAGGTGCTGCGGATCATGGCAGAGTGCGGTCGGCCGCACGAGGCAAAGCGGAACGCGGAGGCGTGGCTGCGCAGCCGGCTGCCGAAGGGTACGCCGTGGGAGCTGCTGATCCCGAACGCAAAGGGCGTAGCCAAGACGCACGCGGAGCTGAAGATCAAGAGCGCGGTGGACGAGGCTGCCACGGTGGAGTGGCGGGTGTATGCCGTGGCGTGCGCCGAGGTGCTGGGCTTTAGTACGGAGCGGCTGATCCGGTTGTATGATGCCACGATGGACAACTACCGGCAGCTGAACCAGTGGGTGCTGGAAGAGGGCGTGGACGTGGCGCTGGAATGGTTCCGGCGGGCGGCGGCGCAGGGCTACGGTACCAAGGTGGAGGTGCTGGATGTACCGGAGGAGCGGGAGGTGGAAGCTTACCGCCAGCACTCGGCGGAGGCAGTGTGGGAAGTGCAGAAAACGCAGATCCGGGCACAGGTGAGCCGGATGCGGGTGCCCTGCACCCTGCCGCTGGCAAAGGACGAGATGGACAGGCGCATCCGGGCTGTGATGGAGCAGCAGGCGCCCACGAGTTGGGAAAGGAGAAGGACAAAATGACCTTACAGGAGGCAATGAACTACCGGGGCGAGAACCCGGCGACGCTGAGCGACAAGCTGGCGGTGCAGGAGGGCTACGTCCGGCGGTGGTGCAAGCCCGGCGGGCTGCTGAAGCTGAGCGCCGGGCGGCTGCAGCAGCTGGCGCAGGCGCTGGACGGCGGGATCCTGATCGCGGAGGACGGTGCAGAGGTGGAGCTGTACGGAAACGGAGACAGGAGCTGATGGAGTACATCTACAGCCTGTACGACCCGCAGACGAACAAGCTGCTATACAGCGGCACCCCGGAGCAGCTGGTGGAGCGGGGGCTGTACAAGCGCAAGGGCGCGGTAAGCTCTGCCTACCGGGTGCAGGTGAAGGGCGCAAGGCCGAAGAAGTGGCGGATCGAGCGGGAGCGGAAATACCCGGAAGGACGCGCGGCGCGGCCGATAAAGCAGCCGGTGAAGAAGCCGCAGCCGAAAGCAAAGCCGGAAGGAAAGGACGAGACCCCCTTGCAGCGGGACGTGCACCGGATGTGCCTATACAACGAGGCAGCACTGAAAGCTGGAAAGAAGGAACTGCAATACGGCTACTGGGCGGCAGCGGGCAAGCCGGAGGCCCCGGTATGGTGAAGCGGTGCTGCACGAAGGACTGCCCGGAGCGGCGACCCGCCTGCTCCGACTACTGCGAAAAGTACAAGGCGTGGAAGAAGGAGCTGGCAAAGGAAAGGCTGCACACCAAAAACGAGACCTACGCGGGAAGCATCCACAAGAACGACTTTGACGAGGAGTTCTGGATCGGGAAACGGAGAAGATAAGATCAGCCCCCGGCGGCGCAGTGAGCGCGTGGCCGGGGGCTTTGGTGACCGCAGAAGCATCAGGTAGGAACGGGTGCTGCTGAGAGAAGGCTCGGCGGCAGGCGTTTTGTCTGATACATTTTTATAAAAAGCGCCCGGGCGGGCGCTTTGGGGAGCTAGTATACCCGTTATTTCTGTGACTGTGTGGGTCACAAAAGAGAGAATTACAGGAGCAGCCTATGCGGAAAAGCTACATCCGGGAAAAGAAGATCCGGTGCGGGGACGAGTACATGGCCGTTGGAGTGTATGCCGTGACGGATCAGGAGCACCGCAAGCGGGGAAAGAAGCGCAAGGAGAGCGACAAGGGGCAGAAGAGCCGGAACAAAGCCGCCAGTATGCGCAAGAAGCAGCGGAAGGTGCTGGCGAACTTTGACAAGCGGGGGTTTTTCTTGACCGGTACATACGAGGACTGCTACCTGCCGGATGACGAGGCTGCCTGCTGGAAGGACGTGGAGAACTACGCGCGGCGGGTGAAGTACGCCACCTGCAAGCGGTTTGGGGTGCAGAAGGAGAAGATCCGGCTGATGCTGTGGGCGGTGCGCAAGGGCGAGGCCGGACGGTTGCACATGCACGGCTTTGCCCAATGCGTAGGCATGGGTGAGGCAGAGAGGCGGGAATGGCGGGAGATGCTAGAGGACCTATGGCGGCGGCGCATCCCCGGGACGCGGGAGTTTGAGCCGCTGGGCACCATGAACGTGGACCGGATGGACATGAAGAAGCTGCTGGGGCTTTCCGGCGAGGGCAAAAACGGCACGCTGGGGTACATCTACGGCCACAGCTGGCGGCGGTGCTTAGAGACGCGCAACCTGATTTTGCCAGAGGAGCAGAGACCCAACGACAGCCGGTGGAGCCGCAAGCAGCTGCACAAGGGCTGCACCGACTGTGCGGACTGCGCCTACTGGTGGGAGCAGCGGTACCCGGGCTGGGAGTGCGTGAAGGTGATGATCTACGACCCAGGACAGCTGCACGAGAGCGAGGACGCAAGGCCGGGTGGATGGGAAGCCACAGAGCCGCAGGCGTATCTGATCTTGCGGCGGAGAGGGTTTGCGAAAGCTCGCACATGACAGATAAAATTAAATTTACGCGCATTTATGCTTAATACGCGCAAAAAACGCGCGTTGTTCGCTGATTTTGCGCTGAAAACGCGCGGAATGCGCGGGAAAGGCAGGGCAGGCGGTGACGAAAAAGCAGCGGAAGGCGGTGCGCAGGGCGCTGCGGGAGCCGGGAAGCCGGGCAGCGGGATGGAACGGCGTACTGGAAAAGGCGCGGGCGTACTATGCCCACACAGACCCGGTGTGCTGGGAGCTGCTGCGGCTGCGGTACATAGAGGGGCTGCGGGAGGATGCGGTGATCCGGGCGCTGTACATCGGGCGCACCACCTACTACACCAAGGAGCTGGAGGTGCTGAGCACGGTGGGAATCTATGCAGCGCAGGCGGGGCTGCTGCGGGAGGAGTGACCCCGGCGGGACGGAAGAGACTGGGCACAGAGGTGCGCGGTCTTTTTGTGCTGCAACGGCGATGCCGGACGCTGGGAGCCGCAACCCGGGTTCCGCTAAAATGTCCGCAGGTTTTTTATGCGGCGGGATGCGGTAGACTGAAAGCATAGGGCAAAGGAGGACAGAACCGGCATGGCGGGGCGGAAGTATTGCAAGAACACGGTGCCCGGCAGGCAGGGCCGGGGAAAAAAGTACCCGGCGGCGGTGCGGGCAGAGGTGGTGATGGCCATGATCGGCTCGAACTCCATCTGTGCGGTGGCGCGCAAGTACGGCGTGCCGGAGAGCACCATCCGCAGCTGGATGGCAGAAGAAGCCGGGAAGCCGGACAGCGTGTTTGCCAAAGCCAGAGCGGAGGCGGCGCGGGAGATCGCGGCGCGGGCGGCGCTGGGGGCGAGGGCGCAGATCGGATACTTGCAGCAGCGGGTGGCTGAAAACCAGAGGGCTGCCGAGGTGCGGGCAAAGCTGCACCAGAGACTGGACGAGGATGTGCGGGCACGGGACTTTGCGCTGGGCAGCCGCTTGAAAAGCGAGGACGAGGCGCTGGCGGACGCGACCGAGGTGGGGCTTGTGGTATATGCAAGCCCGGGCAGCTACGACCGGCAGCTGGACGAGGATGCGCGCAAGGCGCTGGTACAGCAGCTGGAGCGGTACGACAGCATGACCATGAGCGATAAGGATGCAGCCAACGTGGCGACGGTGCTGCTGACGGCAGCGGCAAACGCGGCGGCGCTGGTGCCGGACACGGACCGGGACAGCGGCCAGAGCGTGCCGACCGTGCTGATGGAGCCGCAGAGCGAGGACGAAAGACCGGAGGTGGTACTGGATGGCAGCGGGACGGTATAAGGGCAGGAGCATCGTGTGGAAGCCGCAGCCGAAACAGGCTGCTTTTATGCGGCGGTGCGAGGACGAGGCGTTATACGGCGGGGCCGCTGGCGGCGGCAAGAGCGACGCACTGGTGATCGAGGCGCTGCGGCAGGTGGACGTGCCGCACTACCGAGGACTGATCGTGCGAAAGACCTACCCGCAGCTTTCCGAGCTGATCGACAAGACGATGCAGTATTACAGACCGGCCTTCCCGAAGGCGCGGTACAACGCTTCCAGCCATGTGTGGACCTTCCCCAGCGGGGCGAAGATCTATTTTGGGTCCATGTTCCGCACGCAGGACAAGTACAACTACCAAGGCAAGGCCTTTGATTTTATCGGGGTGGACGAGCTGACACACTTCACATGGGAGGAGTACAGCTACCTGATGAGCCGCAACCGACCCACAGGGCCGGGCACGGTGGTGTACATGCGGGCAACGGCAAACCCCGGCGGCATCGGGCACGGCTGGGTAAAGGCGCGGTTCATCAGCCCGGCACCACCGGGCACCCGGATGGTGCAGCTGGTGGACGTGAAAAAGCCGGACGGCAGCGTGGCAAAGCTGCGGCGCACGCGGGTGTTTATCCCGTCTACGGTGTTCGACAACAAAAAGCTGCTGGAGAACGACCCGGGGTATCTGGGCACGCTGGCAAGCTTGCCGGAGGCGGAAAAGCAGGCGCTGCTATACGGGGACTGGGACAGCTTTAACGGACAGGTATTTACCGAGTGGCGCAACGACCCGGCGCACTACGAGGATCAGCGGTGGACCCATGTGATCAAGCCCTTCCGCATTCCGGCGCACTGGCACATCTGGCGCGGGTACGACTTTGGATATTCCAAGCCGTTCTCGGTGGGGTGGTATGCGGCGGACGAGGAAGGGCGGCTTTACCGCATCAAGGAATTATACGGCTGCACCGGCACGCCCAACGAGGGGCTGCGCATCGACCCGGTGGCGCAGGCAAGGCGCATCCGGGAGGCGGAGCAGAACGACCCGATGCTGAAGGGCAGGGTGATCCAGGGAGTGGCAGACCCGGCCATCTTTAACGAGAGCCAGGGCGAGAGCATTGCCCAGATGCAGGAGAAGTACCCGTACTTTGTGACGTGGCGGCCGGGCGACCACACCCGCATTGCGGGCAAGATGCAGCTGCACTACCGGCTGGCATTTGACGCGGAGGGGCGGCCGATGTTTCAGGTGTTTGACACCTGCCGGCATTTTATCCGCACTATCCCGAACCTTGTGTATGACGAGAGCAACGTGGAGGACATTGACACCACGCAGGAGGACCACATCTACGACGAGTGCCGGTATGTGCTGATGGAAAACCCCATCAGTCCCCGGCAGGTACGCAAAGAGACGGTGCTGCGGGACGACCCGCTGGACATGGACGTGCACCGCAGCCCCATCCGTGTGATGCGGGTATAAGCAGAAGGAGAAGCGATGACAGGAAGATACGAGGGACAGCAGCCGGACACCGGACAGGACGGGGAGAAGCTGCTGCGGATCATGGCCTTGGCCGCGCAGGCGGCCGGGGCGCAGCAGAGACCGGCGGACACAAGACCCGCAGAGGCGAACCCCGGCGGCATGAGCGAGGGAGACCGGATGGTGAGCACCGCGAGACCCGGCACCGGGCGCGATGATGCCATGCAGAGCATTATGCAGGGCGATGCGGGCGGGAGCGCACCGGTGAGTGCGGCAGCGGAGACGGTGATCGGGCCGGAAGAGATAGCCAAGGCGGGAGAGATCCTGCAGCGGTACAAGACCGGCAAGGCGGCGCTGGACAAGCGGATCATTGAAAACGAACTGTGGTTCCGGCTGGGGCACTGGAAGAACTACCAGAACAAGATGATGGAGGGAAAGCCGCAGCCTTCCAGCGGGTGGCTGTTCAACAGCATTGCCAACAAGCACGCGGACGCCATGGACAACTACCCGGAGCCGAACGTGCTGCCGCGAGCGGCGGACGACGAGGAGACGGCAAAGACCCTTTCCAAGGTGATCCCGGCGGTGCTGGAGCAGTGCAACTACGAGCAGGTGTACAGCGATACATGGTGGCGCAAGCTCAAGACCGGCACCGGCGTGAAGGGCATCTTCTGGGACCCGGTGCTGCGGGGCGGGCTGGGAGATATCAGCATCCAGAGTGTCAACCTGCTGATGCTGTACTGGGCACCGGGCGTGGAGGATATTCAGCAGTCGCCGCACCTGTTCAGCCTGAGCCTTGAGGACAATGAGCAGCTGGTGGGGCGCTTCCCGCAGATGGAGGGGCACACCGGCAAGGGGCTGGACGTGGGGCAGTACATCCACGACGACAGCATTGACACCACCGACAAGAGCGTGGTGGTGGACTGGTACTACAAGAAGGCGCAGCCTGGCGGACAGACGGTGCTGCACTACTGCAAGTACTGCAACGGCGTGGTGCTGTATGCCAGCGAGAACGACCCGGAGCTGGCGCAGCGGGGCTTTTACGACCACGGAAAGTACCCCTTTGTGTTTGACCCGCTGTTCATGGAGGAGGATTCCCCGGCGGGGTTTGGGTACATCGACGTGATGAAGGACACCCAGACTGCCATTGACGAGATGAACCACGCCATGGACGAGAACGTGAAGCTGGCGGCAAAGCAGCGCTTTGTGCTGAGCGACACAGCGGGGGTGAACGAGAAAGAGCTGGCGGACTTTTCCAAGGACATTGTGCATGTGGTGGGGCGGCTGAACAGCGACAGCTTTATGCCGTTACAGACGAACGTGTTGAGCGGCAACTGCATGAACTACCGGGATGCCCGGGTGAGCGAGCTGAAGGAAGTGAGCGGCAACCGGGACGTGAGCCAGGGCGGCACCACCAGCGGCCTGACCGCTGCCAGTGCCATTGCGGCGTTACAGGAGGCGGGCAGCAAGCTGAGCCGGGACATGCTGAAGAGCGCGTACCGGGCGTTTGCGAAGGAGTGCTACCTGATCATTGAGCTGATGCGGCAGTTCTACGACGAGCAGCGGGTATACCGCATTACCGGCGAAAGCGGCGGGGTGGAGTATGCCACCTTCAGCGCACAGATGCTGCGCGGGGTGCCCGGCGGCGTTGTGGGCGGGGTGCAGCTGGGCGACCACGAGCCGGTGTTCGACATTACGGTGAGTGCGGCGAAGAAGAGCACCTTCAGCCGCCTTTCCCAGAACGAGACGGCAAAGGAGTGCTACCAGCTGGGATTTTTTGCACCGGCGAACGCGGATGCGGCGCTGGCTGCGCTGGAGATGATGGACTTTGAAGGCATTGAGAAGGTGCGGGAGCGGGTGAGCCAGAACGGCACGCTGTACCAGCAGCTGCAGCAGATGGCAGCACAGCTGCAGAAGATGGCCGCCATCATCGACAGCCAGAACGGAACGAACGTTTCCGCAGCGGCGAGCGCGGCCGGACAGGCGGCGGGTGCTGTGGGTGCTGTGGGCGGCGGCAGCACAGGCGCAAAGACCAGCACCAACAGCCTGGGCGGTGCTGTGGGAGGCAGCGACAACAGCCTTTCCACGCAGGCAGCCCGGCGGGCGATGGACGTGAACAACCCGAACAAGTAGCCCTCTCACCGTTGCAGTCCGCTTTCAGCGGCGCTGCAACGGAGCTCCCCCGAAGGGGGGAGCTTTGCTTAAAGGAAAGGAGAAAATAATATGATCGAAGCAAGTGTGATGCGCACGGTATGGAACGACGGCAAGACCGGCTACGAGGTGAAGGCGAAGGGCCATGCGGGCGCGGGAAAACACGGGCAGGACATTGTGTGCGCAGCGGTGAGCTGCCTGATGCAGACCCTTGCCAACGAGGTAGAAGAGGCCGCGCGGGCGGGCACTGTGGCGCTGGGCGCTGTGGCGCACGGCGAGGGCTGGATGAAGGTGGAGGTGACCCCGACCCATGAGAGCTGCGACATGGTGGAAGCATGGGTGGAGCTGGTACAGGACGGACTGGACGCGCTGGCAGAGAGCTACCCGGAGAACGTGGAGCTGGTGGTGAACATGGTGTTTGCGGACGGCAAGGCACCGGACCCGGCGCAGCTGCCGGACATGGTGGACGGGAAGATGAACCTGCAGTATTTCGCTGAGGGTGGCGGCGACGGTGGCGCTGCCGGAGAGGGCGGTGCAGAGGCAGCCCCGGCGGTGCAGGAGCCTGCGCTGCGTCCGGCACAGGAGCGGCTGGCGCGGCGCAGCGGTGCGCTGCGGGGAAAGGCAAGCCCGGCGGAACAGCCCCCTCAGCTGCGCGGTCAGCCGGAGGCTGAGCCGCTGGCAGCTAAGGGGGCTGTTCCGCCGAAGGGGGCGCCTGATGCTGAGGAAGAGAAGCCGCAGGAGCAGAAGGCGGAAAAGACCCCGGAGGAAAAGCGCAAGGCCTTTGGGGAGCTGGTGCGGGGCGAGTACAGCGACATCTTTAACGAGGTGATGCAGCAGGCCATCATCAAGGCGGGTGAGGCGGTGCACGCGGACCCCAAGGCGGCTGCGCTGCGGCAGGCACTGAGCGAGGCCTACGGCGTGGACGGCGAGGACGTGGACGGGCTGATCGAGGCCGTGAAGAACGGCAAGGTGAAGGACGATGCCTACTACGAGGAGCTGGCGCAGCAGCGGGGCGTGAGCGTGAAAACGGCGCGGGAGCTGGACAAGATGGAGAGCGACCTGCGCAGAGCCAACGACCAGAACGCAAAGCTGCAGGCAGCACAGCAGGAGGCGGCGCGGCAGCAGCGGGCGGCACAGATCCGGGCACAGTGGGATGCCCAGGCGGCGCAGCTGAAAGCCCAGTACCCGGACTTTGATCTGGGCGAGGTGCTGGCGAACGAACAGGTGGGCGAGCTGATGCGGCGGGGCGTGAGCCTGCCGGACGCATACCGGGCGGCCTACTTTGACCACATTATGGAGCAGGCCACCGCACGCACCGCCCAGACCGTGGAGCAGGGCGTGACGGCGCGGATCCAGCAGCGGGCGGCGAGACCCGGCGAGAACGGCACCCGCCCCGGCGGCGCGGCGACCACGAAGTTTGACATCAGCAACACCACCCGCCGACAGCGGGAGGAGCTGGAACGCCGGGCACGGCGGGGAGAGAAAATTGTACTGTGATTTCCCACGCGAGGGCGTGAGAGAGATAAACCTTTGAAGGAGGACACAAGAATGAAGTGGAAGAAGATGAACCTGCAGCAGTTTGCGGATGCCCACGAGCAGCTGCAGAATACCACCAGCTCTGCCGGTATGACGGCGGAGATGAAGACCTTTTACGAGAAGCGCCTGATCGATCAGGCGCTGCCTGCGCTGGTGCATGACCAGTTTGGCGACAGCTACCCCATCCCTGCGAACAATGGCAAGACCATTGAGTTCCGCAAGTATGAGGCGCTGCCCAAGGCGACCACCCCGCTGACCGAGGGCGTGACCCCGGAAGGTCAGGCACTGACCGTGAGCACGGTGACCGCAGAGGTGCACCAGTACGGCGGCTGGGTGCCCCTGACCGACATGGTGCAGCTGACCACCATCGACAACAACGTGGTGCAGGCCACCAGCGTGCTGGCGAGCCAGTCCGGCAGAACTATGGACACCATTGTGCGGGATATCCTGTGCGGCGGCACCAACGTGATCTATGCACCCAAGATCGGTGCGGGCGGCGCGGAGACGGCGGTGACCAGCCGTGCAGGTCTGGACAAGACTGCACAGCTGACCGTGGATCTGATCGATCAGGCGGTGGCGCAGCTGAAGGTGCAGAACGCCGACCCTGTGGGCAACGCGGGCGGCAGCTATGTGTGCATCATCCATCCGTATGTCGTCTACGACATCAAGCGCGACCCCAACTGGGTGGAGGCCCACAAGTACGCAAGCCCCGATGAGATCTTTGAGGGCGAGATCGGCAAGATCAACAATGTGCGGTTTGTGGAGACCAGCGAGGCAAAGATCTGGAAGGGCACCGGCTGCCCGGAGGGCCTTGCGGTGTTCGGCACGCTGGTGTTGGGCGCACACGCCTACGCCACCACTGAGCTGGAGGGCGGCGGCCTGCAGCACATCGTAAAGCAGCTGGGCTACGGCGACGACCCGCTGAACCAGCGCGCGTCCGTGGGCTGGAAGGCCGTAAAGACCGCAGAGCGCCTGAGCGAGCAGTACATGGTGCGCATTGAGAGCTGCTCTGAGCGGTACAGCGCAAAGGCACAGGCGAACTGAGAAAGGAGAATGAAGATGGCAGAGAAGAAGGCAGCGGTGCAGGCGGAAAAGCCTGTGGAGGACGTGGGCACCAAGGCGGTGCAGGCGGAAAAGCCCAAGACGGAGATCATCCATCTGTTCAAGGACAACGGCCGGTATTCCGGCGCACGCTTTGTGAGCGTGAACGGCGAGGCGTATCTGATCCAGCGCGGTGTGGACGTGGAGGTGCCTGCGGCGGTGGCCGAGGTGCTGCGCCACAGCGAGGAGATGGACAACGCAGCAAATGAGAAAATCGCGGCGGCGGTTGCAAAAACGCAGGACGTACCTGCATTGCAGCGGCTGTAAGACCGCCCGGCGGCATTGTGCCGCAGCTTGCTGGCAAGTTACCGGCAAGTTAAAACGGATAGACACCCGGTACGGCAGGCACATGCTGTGCCGGGTGTTTTTGGTAGAAAGGAGAAATGATATGACGGCGGGGATGGCGGTAGAGATGGCCGACGGGATGCGGCCGAATAACGACTTTGACGACCAGCTGAAACAGAACTGGCTGCGGGAATGTGATGCGAGGCTGCGCAAAACGGTGGTGGAGCGCAGCCAGTGCGGGGACTTTGACGCAATGGGCGCGGACGTGAGCTGGTGGGACGGGCTGGAGTACGACACAGAGTTGATGGTGCCGGAGGCCTTTGCGGGGAGCATTTACCCGCACTGGCTGTGCGCACAGATGGATCTGGCACTGGGCGAGACGGCGCGGGCTGCCAACGAGATGCAGCTGTATGCGGACGCAGTGCAGGAGTTTGCAGCGTGGATGCGGCGCACCTACGCACCGGCGGGCGGGGCGCAGTGGAGGTACTGAGATGCTGGACGGGACGAAGCTGAACGTGCTTTCGGGCGCAAGGCAGCTGCTGCGGGCGTTTGGGGGTTTAAACGAGACCTACGGGTGCAGCGAGGCGGAGCTGAGCGAGGGCATGAATTTTTCCAGCCGGGGATACCCGGCATTGCAGACGAGAAAGCCCAGGCGGCGGGTGCGGCAGATGCAGCGGATGAACGGAGCATACCATTTGAACGGAATGCTGCTGTGCTGCGGCACGGGGCTTGAGTACACGCCGGACGACGGCAAGGAGACCGTGGTGCTGGAGAACGTGCTGACCGACGACCGGAAGGAGCTGGTGGGCATGGGCACACGGGTACTGATCTGGCCGGACAAGATGAGCTTTGACACCGAGACAGGAGAACTGAGCGCACTGGGCGCGGCGTGGGCGCTGGGGGACAGCGAGGTGTATGTATCTCCCTGCGATGCGGAGGGCGGTACCTACGAGGGCATAGCTACCGGGGAGACGGAGCCGGAAAGCCCCAAGGATGGACAGCTGTTTTTAAAGACCGGCGAGAGTGGAAAGGTGTACGCAAGCGACGGCGTGCTGGAAAGGTACAGCGAGAAGGCCGGGAAGTGGGTGCAGATCCTGCTGGAATATGTGAAGATCGTGGTGCCGGAGCTGAAGGGCATGATCCGCACCGGGGACACGGTGACGGTGCAGGGCGTTCCGGCCCAGGTGCGGGAGGCACTGGGCGAGATTGACGGGGACAAGGTGGTGCTGACGGCGGTGGACAAAGCCGCAGAGCCCTTTGCCCTTGTGATGGCCATGGAGCGCACCGGGGTGACCGAGCAGTTTTACGGCAGCTGGGTGCTGCGGCGCGGGCAGTACAGCTGGCGCAGCGAGGATATGCTGCGCACCGAAAACGAGAGCACCGGGGAGAACATGACGCTGGAGCGGCGGGTGCCGGAGCTGGATTTTGTGACCGAGTGCGATAACCGGGTGTGGGGGTGCAGCAAAAAAGAGAACGTGATCTACGGCTGTGCGCTGGGCGACCCCACCAACTGGTACAGCTATCAGGGCACGGCGGCGGACAGCTACGCGGTGACCGTGGGCAGCGACGGGCCGTTTACGGCGGCGGCAAGCTGCCTTGGGTATGTGCTGTTCTTTAAAGAAAACTGCATCCACCGGCTGTACGGCACAAAGCCCAGCGAGTACCGGCTTTCCAGCGTGCGGTGCCGGGGCGTGGCGGCGAACGCGGGACACAGTTTGTGCGTGATCGCGGAGACGCTGTATTACCTTTCGACCGACGGGGTGATGGCGTGGGACGGCAGCTTGCCGACAAAGGTATCGGCGGCGCTGGACCCGGAGCGGATGCAGAGCGTGGACTGGACGGCGGCGGGATATCTGGACACGCGGTACTATTTGTACCTGCGGCAGAAGAACGACCCGGCGGGGCGGCTGCTGGTGTACGACACCGAAAAGGGAATGTGGCACGAAGAGGGCGCGGCAGGCCGGGAGATGGCAAGCAGCGGACGGCAGTTGTACCTGTGGGACGGGAGCAGCCTGTGGGCAGCGGAGCCTGACCGGGAGGCGGACAGCGACCCGGAGGCGCTGGACGCAGTGCAGTTTGAAGCTGTGAGCGGCGACATTGGCATGAGCGTGCCGGACGACAAGTATGTGAGCCGGGTGACGCTGCGGATGGACGCAGAGGGCACAGGGCTTGTGACGCTGGCGGTAAGCTATGACGGAGCACCCTTTGAGAAGGTGGCAACGTGCGCGGCGAAGGGCAGCCACGAGAGGCTGAACCTGCCGTTTGAGCCAAGGCGGTTTGACACCATGCGCATCCGGCTGACGGGTAAGGGACAGATGACCCTGCGCAGCCTTGCGCTGACGCTGGCAGACAGCAGCGGCGCGCGGGTGCAGGGGGCAAAGCCGAGGTAGCCCTCTCACCGTTGCAGTCCGCTGGCGCGGCGCTGCAACGGAGCTCTCCCAAAGGGAGAGATTTGCTTAAAGGAAAGGAGAAGCTATGGCAAGTTTAGCGGGGCTGAGCGGCATAGCGATGCCGCAGTTCGGGGACAAGATGGACCCGGAGGATGCAAGGGCGCTGAAGAACTATTTATACCAGCTGACCGAACAGCTGGAATATGTGCTGACGAACCTGAGCGGGGAGAACATGAACGAGGAATTTTTGAAGAAGGTGGAGAAATGAGCAGACTGAATGAAGCTAAGACGGAGCTTGAACGGTATGAGCAGACAAAGCCCGGCGCATACCAGAGCCAGTACCAGCAGAAGATCAACGATGTGACCGGGAAGCTGGAGGGACTGGGCGAGTTTGACTACGACCCGGATGCGGACACGGCCTACAAGCAGTATAAGGACCAGTACAGCCGCAACGCCCAGAAGGCGAACCGGAACGCGCAGGCCAATGCGGCGGCGATGACCGGCGGGTATGCCAGCAGCTACGGCACGAAGGCCGGGCAGAACGCCTACGATGCCACCATGGCGAACTTAGACAACGTACTGGACGGGCTGTACAACCAGAGCCTTGGAGAGTACAACGCCAAGAAAAGCGGACTGGAGACGGAACTGGCGGGGCTGCAAAGGGCAGAGAGCAGCGCAAGACAGACCTACCAGCAGAACCTTGACAACTGGAACGAGGGGCTTGCGTACCGGCAGAACGAGTACGACAGCGCCTACAATGAACAGCAGCAGAAAAAGGCAAACGGCATCAAGACCGCAACAAACGTGGGACAGCTTATTGCAACCGTTGCGCCGTGGATCATTAAGGCCATTATAGCGCTGCTGTAAGAAAGAAAGGGTGGAGCATGAGCACGATGAAGAAGCTGAAGAACGCAAAGGACAGGCTGGCACAGGCCGAGCAGGAAGTGCCCGGCGCATACGAGAGCGCATACACCGGGCGGGTGAACGACCGGCTGGATAAGGTGAGCGGTCTGAATGACACCGGCGTGCCCGACGCAGCGCTGAGCGAGGCGTACCAGAGCTACCGGGACAAGGTGACAGGGAACGCGGCGGACAGTGCAGCGGCAGCGCTGGGAACAGCGCAGAGCCTTGGTGGCGGGTACGGTACGGACTGGACGAAGAGCGTGGTGAACCAGACGGCGCAAGACCAGACCGCCAGCGCGGGCACGGCACTTGCCCAGCTGCGCAGCAAGGCATTGCAGCAGTGGCAGAACGAACTGGCGGGGAATGCGGACATGGTGAGCACCCTGCTGGGGCAGGACAGCATGGAGCGCAGTGCAGCGGCGCAGGACACGGCAAACGCCCAGACCTGGCGCAACTACCTGTACGGACGGGTAGGGCAGGCGCGGCAGGAGAGCGAGGACGCGAAAAACAACCTGTGGAACATTATCAAGGGCATTGGCAGCGTGGCGAAGGCCGGGTATGACGGATACATGGGGTACACGCAGCAGCAGTGGGAGAACGATTTTAAGGAAAAGCAGTACGCGGACAGCCTGAGCCGGGCGCAGCTGAGCGACCAGCTGGCGGCGATGGAGCAGGCAACGGCCTTTAAGCAGGCGGGCTTTGACGAGCTGGCGAACCAGACCTTGGCAAAGTACGGGCTGGACAGCACGATGCTGGACGCATGGCAGGGCATGAGCGACACCACCAAGGAGCAGATGGCGGCGCTGCTGCAGGGGGCAAGCCTTGCAAGCAGCGGCAACGACACCGGCGCAAAGAGCTATTTGCAGATGGCGGGCATCGACCCGGGAAGCACCGACTATTACAGCACCATTGCCGGGCGGCAGAACGCCAGTGCGCTGGCGCTTGCGCGGCAGAAGAGCGCGATCACCGGGACGGGCAGGAGCAGAGGGAGAAGCGGCTCTTCCAGCAGCAAGACCGGCAGCAGCGGGTATGGCGGGCTGCAGTACAGCTCCAGCAACGTGACCAGCATGATGAATAAGCTTGCGGGCATGAGCCAGAACGACCCGATGTACAGCATAATTCTGGGTGAACTGCGCAAAGCCGGGGTGGATGTGGACGGCGAACTGGGCACCGGCATTACGACGAAACGGATGCAGGTGGCGGCAAATGCGGCGCAGGGACAGCAGAGCAGAGGCTCGGACGAACAGACCATTTACAACAGCCTGCGGTTGCAAGGATACTCTGAGGACGAGATCGCATACGCGATGGGTACGCTGAAATAAAGGAGAACGCTATGGCAGTGACAAAAGCACAGATGGCGCAGTGGAGCCGCAATTACGAGGGAAAGTACAAGGATAAGAAGAACGAGGACAGCTATCACCCGGCGCAGACAGAACCGGCTACCAAAGAGCAGATGAACCGGTGGGAGGAAAACTACCAGAAAAAGCAGAACGAGGCAAACAGGGTAAGCAACCGGGTGGCGCAGCGCCGGAGCGACAGCGGGGTGCGGACGGCTGTGGAAAGCCCCTTACAGACCCGGGTGCAGCTGCCGCAGGGCAGCACGGATACCCGCTGGATGAGCGGCGGCACGCGGCAGCTGGGAACGCTGGACAGCAAGAAGCTGGCGGACGAGGTGCTGGACAGCGTGCTGGGCACGGCGACCGGCAGCCCGGTAAAGACCGACCGGCAGGAGGACTACGAACTGGACTGGAACTATGTGGGCGGGGACAACACCCCGCAGCAGCGGGCACAGGCAGCCAATGCTGTAAAGCGGGACGACTTTGACAGGTGGAACCTGTGGATGGACGCGGACACGCGGCACCGGGAGCTGGTGGACCTGATGCGGCAGAAGGAGCAGGACTACACCAGCTACGCCCAGCAGGGAACCAGCGCCAGAGCGCCCACGGCGGGCGCGGGCGGCGGCGCATACACCAGCTATGCCCAGAGCGGCACGAGCCGCAGCGCGGGCGGGGAGAAGGAGACGAAGGCGAAGTACACGGACGCGCAGCTGCGGGGGATGGGGTACAGCCAGCAGGAGATCGACACAGCGCGGCAGTACCTGACCGAATACCCAGCCTACAACCCGGCGGAAGTATTTGTGCGGCGCGGCGCGGACACGGCAAAAGGCATTGCGGCAACGGTGGCGGCGGCGCCGCTTCTGGTGGGTGAGAACCTTGGGGTGAGCATCTGGAACGAGATGGAGACCCGGAAAAACTGGAAGGCGCTGCGGGAAGAGGTGCAGGGGGATACACGGCAGGAGAAGCTGCTGGGAATGCTGACCGGCGGCAAGACCACCTACGCCCAGCAGGGCAGCACGGCAACGAGCATGCAGCCGTACACCGACGCAGAACTTTTGGAAAAGGGATACACGCAGGCGGAGATCGACACCATGCGCAGCCGTATTGCGGGGACAAAGGTGGCGGACAGCGTGGACAAGGACAACCTTGGTTACAAGCTGTATGACTATGGCCAGCGGCACACGGCGGCAGCGCAGGCGGGCATGACCCCGGCAGCGCGGACTGCCATGGGCGTTGTGAGCAGCGCGGCGGAGAACCTTGCGGTGGCGGGCGTAAGCCCGTATCTGGTGCTGCCGGTGCTGAGCGCGCAGGGCGCGGCAGAGAGCATGGGACAGAGCGTGGAGAAGGGCCAGAGCGCAGGCAGAACGCTTGCCACCGGACTTGCGAAGTTTGGCGCGGGATGGGCCATCAACTCGGTGGGCGCGGCAGACCTTGCACGGAGCATGGGCGCGGACTATGCAAAGGACACGCTGGCGGGGCAGATCGCGGACTGGGTGCGCGGCCTTGGCGGGGACAGCGCATTTGCCAAGGCATACCCGGCGGTTGCGAACGCGGTGACAGGCGGGTTAGATAACGCGGTGCAGGCCTTTGTGGAGACCTACGCAGACACTGCCATTGACGCCGTACTGGGCGGGGACACGGAAGCGGCCGAGGCGCTTTTGAAGCCGGAGACCTTTGTGACCGCCTTGCAGAGCGGCCTGACCGGCGGCGCGTCCGGTGCGCTGGGCGGTGCCGTGGGCACGGGGCTGGGCGCGATGAGCAAGCGGCTGGAGTACAAGGCGAACGGAGCGGATGCCGCTGCGCCGGTGCCCACTGGCGAGCAGCAAGACCCTCTCACCGTTCCCGTCCGCCAGTCGGCGGCGCGGGAACGGAGCTCCCCCGAAGGGGGGAGCTTTTCTCAAAGGAATGAGACTGCGGTGGATGATGACCCGGCAAAGCATACCCCGGCACAGAATGCCAGAATTGCAGAATACAAGGACAGCGCAGACTTAAAGCTGGCAGAATATGTGGACAGAGTGCGGGCGGGTGAACAGCCGGCACCCTACATGGTGACGGAAACCAGCGACCGGATGCGGGATGCCATGCAGCAGCTGACGGGGCTGGACAAGGTTGGCAGCGCGACGATGATGGATGCCAATGCGGTGCGGCATATCACGAACCGGCACGGAGGCGGGGACGGCAGCGCGGACGGAACCATGCGAGAAAGCGCGGACGTGGCGAGAGCTGGATATGTGCTGAACAACTTTGACAACGCGTATCTGGCGAAAGACCGGGCAGATGGGTACAGGACCCGCAATGGAAAGCGTGCGCCCATTGTGATCTTTGAGAAAAAAATAGACGGCTCCCACGTGATCGTGGAAGCCGTCTGTGATACAAAAAAGAACACAAATTATATTGTTACCGAGTATCTTGCGAAAAACGGTGTGGATGCAACAGAAGTGACGAAGGGCTTACGATCCCCCATGGATGCCGCGTCCGACCCCGAGGTTTACGTCCGAAACGTAGTCGCAGACCCCTCCGCCACAGCAGAGGAGTTGCAGGCCCCTATGGATGCCGCGTCCGACCCCAGAGATACGTCCGAAACGTTAGCTGATCTACCCTCTGCTGATACTACTGTACCACAGCGGGATGGACAAGTCAACGTGGAAAAGGCCGGGGAAAGTGTGGAAAGTGCGCAGCCGGTACAGGCAGGGGAAGCAGACACGACCCAGAGCGGCGCGCTGCGGGAAACCTACGGACTGCGGCAGCAGAGCCTGACCGAAAAGCAGCGCAGCGTACAGCGGGAGCTGAGCCGGTGGAAGGTGAGTCGGGGCGCGAGCGAGACCATCAGCCGGATGGTGCCGGACAGCATTACAGACCTTGACCGGTATACCTCGGCGGCGAGCTGCATGTACCGGCTTGGACAGATGGAGGGGGTAAAAACCTTTGACAAGGCGCTGGAGCTGGCGGGCAGCACCAGCGGACTGGCGGGTTTTACAAACTATGTGCTGCAGCAGCCCGGCGGCAAAGAGGCTTTGCAGGCAGCGTGGACGCAGGGGCAGGGCGAGACCGAAGCGGCAGGCGGGCTGGGCGGTGCGCTTGGCAGCCAGAGCACCAGCGGCGAAGGCCGGGTGATCTGGAAAGGAAGCCTGCGGACGGCGGACGAGATGGCGACCCAGCTGATCCGGCTGAACGCAGCGGGCACAGGCACGGATGCCATTTTGCAGAGCGTGCTGCGGGGACCGGACGGCGCACCCAGCAAGCGGGTGAAGGCGTACATCGACACCGAAACAGCACAGATCTATTTTGGAGACCGGAGCGAGGATGTGTTCGGCACCATTTTGCACGAGGACTTCCACTGGTACAACGCTTTGGACGCGGAGGGCGCAAAGGCGCTGATGGACAGGGCGCTGGAGTATCTGGCGGAAAGCGCGGGGTACGAGAACGTAGACGGCATGATCCGGGAGAAGATGAAGGATTATGCAGCCCAAAACCTGACCTACGAACAGGCGGCAGAGGAGCTGGTGGCGGAAAGCTGGAGCGGCATTTTTGAGACTGTGGAGGACGTGACCCGGTGGGCACAGTTCCAGCGGGCACAGGCGGACAAAAACGCAGCGCAGGCGGGCACCATTACCAAGGCCGTGAATGCGGTGAAGGAGCTTTTGAACAGCATCATCAGCAAGGCAAAGAAGATGCTGACCATTGACCCGGAGAACCCGGCGGCGCTGCACGCAAAGAACCTTGCCGAGGCGCAGAAGAAGGCCTTGCAGGATGCCTATTTTGCACACGCGGAAAAGGCGATGGACAACCTGCGGGCGGCAAAAGAAAACGCCGCTGCCATTGAAGGCAACGGCGCGGCGAAGGGGGTGCGGTTCCGGCTGCACGAGGGAAAAGATTCCCTAGCGGAGCAGATGAACAATCATCTGAGCGAATTGGCTAAGATGGCTGTGGTGGCAAAAATCAAAGGAAATGAAGTTTCCTTTGGTAAGACAATAAGCGAGAATATCAATAACATAGCAGATTATTTTGAATCAATTGGTAACAGCGTGATTCGTGAAGGCTTTGGAACGGTTGAGCTTAAACGTAAAAATGCACAGCAGACGGTTCGCCATGGCAATAGCAAAGCAAAGCAGGCAGCTGTTGCGGCGGTTCCGGAAGTGATTCAAAAAGGAACACAGATCGGGTACGAGGAAAACTGGATGGGGAGCGGTTTTGATACCTACGTTTTTGCTGCACCGATTGAAATGAATGGAGAGAAAATCTATGAAGGTGTTATCGTAAGAGCATACCTTAAAGATGGACGAAAAACGTTTTATGTGCATGAAGTATGTTGGACAGATGGTGATCATGTTTTGCTCGATGATGAGGGTGTGGTAACAAAAAAAGAAGATACCTCCACACAGCTCTCGAGGTCTGTGCTGAGCACCGCAAAGGATGCCCAGGAGATATCTTCTGGAACAAGTATAGCACAGGATGCTGGCGAAAACAAGGAAAACAATGCAGCTGTGCAGAAAACAGTGCGCTTTGCGCTTAGCGCGCCGGTGGAGGTGGACGGCCAGAAGGAGCTGGTGGCGGTGCACAACCTGACCGAGCAGAACCTGCGCGAGGCGCTGCAGCTGGGCGGAATGCCGTCGCCGTCCATTGCGGTGGTGAAAGCCCGGGAGGGGCACACAAAGTACGGGCCGGTATCGCTGGTATTTGGCAGCGACACCATTGACCCCATGGTGGACAAGGCAAACCGGGTGTACGGCGCGGATGCGTGGACCCCGACAAGGCCGGGCGTGGAGTACGAGGTGCACTACGATGCCATGAGGGACTTTGAAAACCGGGTGTACGAGGCAAGCTGGGAAGCATTTGACGGAAAGTTTGTGAACAGCGCTGCGGTGCAGCGTGCAGGTGTGGACGAGGCAAGCAGCCTGAGCCGGGAGGAACTGGCGCAGAAGATGCAGCGGGACACCGGGGTGCAGCTGGCATACCTGAAGGACAAGGGAATAACGGTGGAGCCGGTGTACCGGATGGAACAGGAGCAGTTTGACAGCATTGGAAACGATGCGCTGGAGGCTGTGATCCGGCACACGGGCGAGGCACAACTCAAGGAGGCGTTTGAAGGCGGGGATATTGACCAGCTGGACAAGCTGGCAGACGCGGCTGCGGATGCCTTGGAGGAGAAGTATACCCACGGAGCGCTGGAAGGACAAAACAAACGGTGGATGCTGCGGATCAACAAGCTGCGGAATGAAAACAGAGGGCGGCTGTACCAGATGCTGGAGCACGCATACAAAATGGTGACCGATACAAGTGCCGGAAAGCAGACGCTGGATGTGGAGGCGACCCGAAACGCGATACGGGAAAAAGCGCCGGAGCAAAAGGTGGAACAGTGGGTATACGACAAACTGGAGGGTGTGCTGGGAGAAAAGGGCATCCGAAACGAAAAAGAACCGGTTAAACCGAGCGGAAAGAAGCGGAGCTTTGCACAGCTGCACAACCCCTACACGCTGGAGAATCTGGTGAAGGCTATGAACAGCCAGAATGCGCGCGGACAGGACGTGTGGGGCGTATCGGCAAGCACCCTGATGAGCACGACCACGGCAGAGTATAAGAACTTGGACGAGGTGCGGGCGGACAAGGGACGGCTGCAGCAGATGCCGGAGGCGGAGTACAAGAAGCTGCTGGAGGATGCGGACAGCCAGATCGAGCAGGTGATCCGGATGCTGCGGAAGGAAACGACGCCGCATAGCGACAACAGCTTTGAGGAACAGGAGATCCTTGGCGAGATCTTGCTGCGGGCGGCGCAGGGAAAGCACACGGCCGCAGCCATCGGCAAGGCGTTTGCAAAGGAAGATTATGTGATCAGCAAGGACGCAGCACAGAGGATCCTTGCGTTGTACAAGGATGTGGCGAAGATACCGACCGGATACTTTGAGGCAAAGCCGCAGCGTGCGGTGGGCTTTGACGAGGTGCGAGCAGCGATACTGCCGGACAATGCAAGCGAAGCACTGGTGCAGCAGCTGAAGGATGCCGGGGTGCCGGTGCAGCTGTACAAGGCCGGGGACGATGAGGCACGGACGGCGCTGCTTAACAAGGTGCCGAATGTGCGCTTTGCGCTGGCGCAGCAGGCAGACCGGGAGGCAAAGGGCAGCGACCAGCGGCAGGCCAGCAGAGCCATTGCGGACAAGGCGGCGGCGCTGGACACGCTGGGACAGTTCTTTGGATTGACCCGGGGTGTGAAGGTAAGCCGGGACAGCCTGGAGGGGCTGGCGGTGCGGTGGACCCGCACCAACGGCAGCCGGGCTGACCGGACGAAGCTGGCAAACGAGGCGCAGGTGCTGGTGGAGTACCTGAAGGCTGAGGGCGCGGACATGAGCAAGGCGCAGGCGCTGGCGGAAACGCTGGCGGGCGAGGTGCTGGACGGGGCGACCTACCGCAACAGCGAGCTGTGGGACGAATACCCGGAGCTGCACAAGCTGGAGTACACGGTGAACAAGACCGGCGCGGCGAAGGCGGAGCTGGTGCGCCGGTACGGCAGCTGGGGCGAGGCAGTGGCCGAGGCACGGCGGCACGGCGTGACCCTGCGGCAGGCCGAGGGCGTGCGGGACGGCAACCCGGCAGAGCAGTACGAGAGCATTGTGAACGATGTGAGCGCGGCGGGGTATGTGCGGGACGGCGCGCGGGCGCTGTGGAAAAGCGCTGCGGAGCAGGCCGGTGTGGACGGTGCGCTGAGCATGGAGAGCACCGAGTGGCTGGACGTGCTGATGAACCTGCATGATGCCATTAAGCCGAAGATGATGAGCCGGTTTGCGGACGTGGCAGAGTACGAGGATGCCCGGGTGGAGTTGGCGGGCCAGATGCTGGGCGACGTGATGAACGTGCCGGAGATGACCGACGCGGAGGCCATTTTTGAGGGCATCATGCAGCACAATATGCAGGTGGCCAGAGCCGCAGCGGGCACCGAGGAGCGGGCTGCCGAGGTGAGCCGGGAGCTGAAGGGCATCCAGAAGGGGCAGAAGGCACTGTTCCGGGAAAAGCTGGCGCAGAACCGGCGGGATGCAGGGCAGCACGCAGAGGTGCAGAAGGCCAAGGCGAACGCGAAGGCTGAAAAGCAGCTGAACGACATTTTGGAAACGCAGGGCGTGGACATTACGAATCTTGGCGACCTGAATGAGAAGATGACGGTGCTGCGGGAGAGCTATGAACGGCAGTGGAAGGAGGAAAAGAAACGGCTGAAGGCGGAGCGGCAGGAGATGCTGGACGAGGCGAAGCTGGAAGTAAAGCGGCTGCGCAGCGAAAAGAACGAGCTGGCATGGCAGCTGCGGCAGGAGACCCGGCGCGCGGACACGGCGGAGTATTCGCTGATCGTGCAGGAAAACGAGATCGCCGAGTGGGAGGCAGAGAGCGAGCGCAAGCGGGAGGCTTTTGCCGAAAAGCAGGCGCAGCGGAATGCCCTTGCCATTGAGGCGGCGCGGCAGCAGCGGGACGAGGACATTGCGGTGGCGAAGGCGCTGGCGGAAAAGCGGGTGAAGAAGGCGCGGGAAGGCCGGGAGATGGACAAGGTGCGAAAGAGCGTACAGCGCAACGCGGCGGCGCTGAACCAGCTGGTACTGCGGCCGAGCCCGGGCAAGTATGTGCAGCAGAGCCTGATCGTGCAGGCAGCCGAGGTGGCGAAGCTGGCAAATCAGGCAGTGCTGAATAAAGACGCGGTAAATAAGCTGACCGCACTGGAGGACGAGATCCGCCGGTCGATGGGACCGAAGGGTACGACCAATGCCATGACCGAGGACTGGGATAAAAGCGGTGTACAGGTGCTGATCCAGACGCTGCGGGATGACATGGACGGAGCAAAGAAGGCACGGCTTGCAAAGCTGCGCGAGCAGCTGGCGGAGGCCGAGGCGCTGCCGGAGAGCGAGAAGGCGGAGATGCTGCGCGACCGGCTGCGGGCACGGATCCGGGACACCGAGAACCGCACCTACCTGCCCCTGACGCTGGAGCAGATGCGGATGCTGAACGCCATTACCAGCAGCACGCTGCATGTGATCCGCACCGCGAACAAGACGCTGAGCCTTGCAAAGGCAGAAGAGGTGGACAAGATCGCCGAGACGGCGGCGGGAGAGGTGCACGCCAGCAAGGGCAACCACCCTGGCGGGGCGCTGGACGGGCTGCACAACCTGCTGACGAAGTACAACCTTGATATGCTGGGCGCGGAGCGGGTGTTCCGCATGATCGGCGGGTATGCCAAGGACGGACAGATGGAGAAATTGGCGCGGATGCTGAACGACGGACAGCGGCGGCAGACCGAGATCACCATTGAGGGCGAGAAGAAATTCAGCAACGTGACCGGCAAGGAGCACCTGAAGGAGATGGCAGAGTTTGCAGGCCCGGGAGCAAAGCTTGTGGACATTGGCCTTGTGGACAGCAAGGGTGAGACGGTGCCGCTGACCCACGCGCAGCTGTGCAGCCTGTATATGCACTTGCAGAACAAGGACAGTGTGGAGCACCTGATGACCGGCGGCATGGTGCTGCCGGACGCAAAGCTGTACAGCGCGGGGGACATTGAGCAGGCGTACCAGAAGGGGCAGACCGTACAACTGGGCATGCTGAAGGACGCGGAGGGCAACCCCATGCCGGACAGCGTACTGAACACGGTAGAGGCGGCGCTGACCGACTATGACCGGGCGTGGATCGAGGATATGAAGGAGTTTTTTGACAGCTACACCACGAACCTGATCAACGAGACCAGCATGCAGCTGCTGGGGTACAACCGGGCGCAGGTGAAGAACTACTACCCCATTGCGGTGGACAAGGGCGTGCTGGCGACCCAGATCGAGGGACTGAACCTTGACGCGACCATTGAGGGACGGGGCTTTTTGAAGAACCGTGTAAAGAGCAGCAAGCCCATCTTGCTGGAGGAGTGCAGCAGCGTGGTGCAGCGCAGCCTGCGGGACACGGCGGCGTATGCGGGCTTGGCGCTGCCGATCCGGGATGTACAGAAGGTGCTGAACAGCAACGTGGAGACCGCAGACGGGCTGGGAAACCTGAAGAACAAGATCATCAAGGAACAGTGGGGCAAGGGCACGGTGGACTACATCAACGACCTGCTGACAGACCTGCAGACCACTCAGCGCAGGCGGGACAACGGCGTGAGCCGGATGGCGGCGCGGCTGCGGGGCAACTACGCGGGCGCGGTGCTGACCTTGAACCCGGGCGTTGCCATTGCGCAGGCGGCGAGTTTGCCCACGGCGGGCGCAGTGCTGGGCATGGACACCATGGCGGCGGTGGTGCCATTTGTGAAGAACCTTTCGGCAAAGCAGCGGGCGGCGCTGGAGGCGGAGATCACCCAGCACGGGGACGCGCTGCTGGAATGGCGCAAGCGGGGCAGCCAGCGCGGAGAACTGGCGAGCATTGGCAAGGACGGAAGCCTTGCAGAGAAGGCCATGGACAAGCTGCCAAAGGCGCTGACCGGGTGGATCAACGGAATGGACGAGATCACGGTGGCGGCGCTGTGGGAGGGCAGCAAGGCCTATGTGAAGAATCACCCGGCGGAGTTCAGCGCAGAAGCAGCCAAGGCGGAGAGCGAGGAATACTGGAAGGCGGTGAACGAGACCTACCAGAAGGTGATCGAGCGCACGCAGCCCAACTACACGGTGATGCAGCGGGCGGGCATCCAGCGCAACCCGGACGAGTTTGTGAAGGCGTTTACCATGTTTACGACCCAGCGCTTCCAGAACTACGGCATTTTAGCCGATGCGGTGATGGACTACAAGACCCAGAGCGCGCGGTACAAGGCGCAGCAGAGCGCAGAGAACCGGAGCGAGGTTCAGCGGGCAGGAAAGCAGCTGAACCGGGCGGTGGTGAGTCAGGTGACGCAGACGGCGGTGTTTGCACTGATGAAGATCGGCGCGGACTTTTTGCTGCACCGGTGGGACCGGGAGCAGGACGAAAACGGAGATGTGACGCTGGAAAGCATGCTGAAGCGGTTCACAGCACTATTCACCGAGAGCGCGGCGGGTAACTTTTTGTTTGGCAGCGAGCTGTACAGCGCGGTGGACAATGCCATAAGCGGCAAGGACTACGACGTGGTGAGCGCCACGAACATCAGCGCGGTGAACGATCTGATGGGCGATGTGACAAAATGGTTTGCAGAGTGGCGCAGGGATACCAGCGGGATGACCGAGGCGCAGCTGGCAGCCCACGAGGACAGGCTGCACACCCGGACCTTTAACCTGATCGAGGACGGGATGGAGATCGCGGGCGTACCCTACGGAAACGGGCGGAAGCTGGTGGACGCGGTGCAGGGGTACTGGGACGACATCCAGACCGTGGCGCGGGGCGGGAAGTTCAGCTTTAACGCCCTGCCGGAGAGTGCCACCGGACAGTACGACCGGCTATACGAGGCCTACGCAAACGGCGACACCGGCGAGGCGCAGGCGGCCATGGAGAAGCTGGGGGCCATGGGCAAGGAGAGCGAAGTGTACAGCCAGCTGAAAAGGCGGCTTGTGCAGTACGACCCGGATGTGCTGGAAGCCGCGCAGGCGCGGAACAACGGAAACGATGCGCGGCGGGAGCAGCTGACGCGGCAGATCATCCGGGAGATGTACGAGACTATGGGCATTGACCAGAGGGCAAAGGCGGACGCAGCGAAGCGCGAGGCGGTGATCGACATGGTGACCGGCGCGGTGGAACAGAAGGGCGACACCCTTTTGAAGGGCGACAGCGAGAGCGTGACCGACGCACTGAAGCAGGCGCTGGAGAGCGTACGGGCAAAGGATGCACAGGAGGAGCTGGACAGGCTGCTGCGGGCGGGCAAGAGCCTTAGCAGCGTGAAGAGCAAGATCACCACGGTATGCAAGCCGGAGTATGTGGCGGGCAGCGAATATGACCGGGAACAGCTGGACGAGATGCTGCTGGCGCTGCGGGATGCGGATAATAACCCGCTGTACACCCAGAAAACGCTGGACGGCTGGGTGAGCGATGCCGAAAAGAAGAGCAAAGCACCGGCGAGCGACCCGTGGGCAGACCTGCGGTAAAGACAAACAATAACAAACAAAGACAAACACCCCGGCGGCTGAGAAGGGACAGCTGCCGGGGTGTGTTTTGTGTGAGAATGTCCGCAGGTGTTTTGCAAAGCGGGATGCGGTAGACTGGATACGGAAAGGAGGCCGGGAGATGCTGGTAAGAATTTTAAAGCGCACCTTTGGCGGGGCAGAGTACTGTCCGGAGCAGAAGGTGCTGAAGCTGGGCGGCGAGGGCAGCACCGGGGTGGAGACACTGGAATTTGAGCTGCCGGAGGAATGGGACGGCATGGCGGTGACGGTACATGTGCAGCAGCTGGACGGCACGCTGCCGCAGCCGGTGATACTGGGAGAGGACAGGTGCCTTGCCGTGGGCAGGATGTTCACCGCCAGCGAAAAGGGACTGTGGATGCTGCGCGCCATGGACGGCAACGGATACTGCGCCATGACGAGGCCAGCGCGGTACGAGTGCTACGAGACCTTTGCCACGGACGGAGATGCCGAGATCACCCCGAGCCAGTACGAGGCTTTTGTTGCACAGGTGCAGGGGGCAGCGAACACGGCAAGCCAGAAGGCGAAGGAGGCGCAGAGCGCGGCAGACAGGGCAGAAAGTGCAGTCGGGGCGGTACAGGATGCACAGACCGCCGCTGCGGGCAGTGCGCAGCGGGCAAAGAGCGAGGCGGAAAACGCACGGACGGCGGCACAACAGGCGGACGAAGCGGCGGCGCGGGCAGAGGGATATGCACCAAAGGACGGCACTGTACTGAGCGTGAACGGCAAGGGCGGTGCGGTGCATCTGACAGCTGAGGACGTGGGCGCGATGGCTGCGAACGATGGAGATATTGTGCGGCAGGTGGCGCTGGATGGCCGCACCCTGACTGTGGTGTTTGCAGACGGTACGAAGCAGACCTATACTACACAGGATACTCTGGATCTTGCTGCCATGACCGGTGTGCTGAGCACAGCACACGGCGGCACGGGGCTTGGCCGGGCACTGACGGCGGAAGACGTAGGTGCCGTGGAAAAAGGCAGCGGGGACTACCTGAAGGGCGCGCGGGTGCAGGGGCAGAGCCTGGTGCTGACCATGGGCAACGGCAAGAGCACCACAGAGACGGTGCTGCCGTGTGCCACCGCAGCCGTGCTGGGCGGCGTGAAGGTGGGGCGGGGCCTGACCGTGAGCGCAGACGGCACACTGGAAGTAACGGCGGAAAACCTTGACACGGTGCTGGGCTTTAGCCTGGCAGAAAAACTGAATC
>OGHB01000306.1_pt1 | contig 33039 bp, 38 predicted proteins | sample 1571451 | NCBI WGS metagenome assembly OGHB01 (sample SAMEA2582071, study PRJEB24529) | metagenome | biome: Human gut stool | place: China | collected 2011
TACACTCTGCTGACTATACTGCATCATTAAAAATTGATCCAGTTTGCGCCAATCGTTGCTCTTTCTCTGGATCAATTTTTAATGATGCAGTATAGTCAGCAGAGTGTAGCAGGTGCGATAACTGCAATGTGTAGCCAGTTACAACAGAATGCAGGTGTTTTATTTCCGTCTATTCCACAGATGCCAATGAGTAGTCTTCCATCAAATAACTGGATTATTGTTCCGGCTAATGCTGGAACACTGACGGCGAATGTAACTGCATATGTTGGCGGTGTTCAAAATGCCAGCGTGGCATATAGTTCAGATCGCAATCGGATATACTGGTATAATTTGACGGCTGGAATCCCAATGTTTGCTTTGCCAGATATTCATTCTTATGAAAATGAATATAAGACAAACTTACAAAATAATGATTTTGGAGTTCACCTACAAGAAACGGAAGAAGACAACTGGAATGATTTACCATTATTAGATAATCAAGCTTTTTGGCCACAGGGATATGTAGATCCGGATGAAGTTCAGTATACACAGTTGGTACAGAGAGAGACGGATGCATTTTGTGAAGTAGGGTTGATTCAGCAGACAAATCAGGGGCTTTACAAAGCCTATGTACTGAATGACGATGCTTTAACAAAAACAGGAAAAGATGAGATTTTAACTTGGTGCAAGGATACATACATGAAGAAAGATGGTCTTATGGATGCGGGAACAGGATTTGTGAGTGAATTGTATAACTTTTGCACAACTAATAGAGATAGTATACGGGAAATTCCGATTCAGAATGGCAGCATGATGATGAACATCACAAACTCTGGCAATCTTTACAAAGCAATGCGTATGCAGAGATTCCTCTACAAGCGTTTATGTAAAACATTTGAGATTTACAAAGAATGCCGAGATATGATCGATCAGCAGAACCAGACATTATCAAAAGCACAGAAACTAAATTCAGATACAGTTCGGTTCGCAAAATTGATCAAGGCTGGAATTATTCGGATTCAGGATGAGGAAGAATTGGCATATTATGAGGATTCAACGGGAAAACAGAGGATTTTTGTTAACTACTTTTCTCTTAATCCAGTTGAAAAAACGTATGCGGTTTACCATGTTTTTGAAAAATTCTGTGAGATTGACGAGCAGATCGTAGCTGAATTAGAGAAAGATCATGATGAGTACATTAAACAGGCAAATCAGGACAAGGAAATGATTAATGCCTATAAGTCCAGAGGAGCACAGTTAAAGGCAAAAGTAAATGAGGCAATCAATCAGTTGAACAAGTATACAACACAGAAGGATTTTGCGATGATTGGAAAACCGGGAATGCCGAATATGCTGGATGATTTCTATAAGCGGCTGGACTTATACTGCTAGTCAGTAAAACACATAAGTGAGAGAGGCAGGAATACGCTATGAAAACTGGAAATTTAAATCATGAACTGGAAATGATCAGAAATGAACAGACAGACACAGAACGCTATAAAAAAAGTATAGCGTATTACCTGCTTAGTATCACGTTGGGGGCAGATGACCATGACGTGACAGAAAGGATTCAGGAAAAGCTGCTGGAGAAGATGCACTGGGAGGAAGCGGTGCAGTTTCTTCAGTTGAAAAGTGGGGGGGAAAACAGAAAACGGATTGATGAAGCAATTGATCTGTTTGCTACCAGGGCGGCGATGGGAGTTCTGTCGCCGCTAATCCCGTATTATATTCCGGTTATCGTAATGATGAAAGCAGTGTCTGTAGATGCAATAAAAAATCTGACAGAAAATGTAAGGGAGAGTCTGGGGCAGAAGGGACGTTCTTCCTATGAAATTAGCTATTACCTGATTTATGATCAGGGAGTGGAAAAAAATGATCTGAAGCAGATAACAGCAGAGATTCGGAAAGAAGATACTTCATGCAATATTGGAATCTTTAGTAGAAATATGGAAGAAGCCTATGATTACTTCCTATTAGGAACACTGTAAATACAAGGCTTTTCGGAGCCTACAAACCAGAAAAAATAATATTTGATCTATCACATTACGCAAAAAGCCGTCCGGCATGAAAAACGGGCGGCTTTTTTGCGTGGATAGACGGAAAGGAGGCGCAAAAATAACTACAAAATTTTAGCGTTCAAATTTGTGCAACTTTAACGAAAAGGAGGATCGTAAATGGCCGATGAAAAATTGAATACTGGCCCTGCGGAGAATATTTCCCCGGAGGCTGCCGAGCCTATCACCACACCCGAACAGGCCGCAGCGTCTGAGCCCCAGCAGGAACAGACCGGGCCTGCCATACCTGAGTCCGGCGATGTGGTTGTGTCCTTTGACAAAATCAATGAACTTATGGCGGAAAAGAGGCAGAACGCCCGCGCCGAAGTCGAAAAGTCGGAAACCCCCGAAACGCCAGAGGCGGCAGCCCCCGGAGAAACACCGCAGCCCGCCAATACGGAGGAACCGAAAAAGCCGCGCCGTGGCCGTCCGCCGAAAGCGGAAAAGGCTGCGACTGAAAATCAGAAAGTGGAGAAATCGGCTGGGGCTCGCAAGGGCCGCCCACCCAAGGCGGATAAGGCGGCCCCTGACAAGCCCAAGCCGTCCAAACGAGACAAAGTGTCCCGAAGCGATGGAAAGGCCCCGGATGCCAAGGAGCCCATTAAGCCCGCACAGGATACGGCACCGAAGGAAGCTGCTGTGGAACAGACGGCTCCCGAGCCGACTACACCGCCCCGCCCGGTTGAGGAAGGCAAGCTGGTTTATCTGAAACTTTCCGAGGTTCATCCGTTTCACACATTCCGTCCGCACCCCTTTAAGGTACGGGACGATGCGAAGATGCAGGAAATCGTTGCTTCTATCCGCGTAAACGGTGTAATGGTTCCCGGTCTTGCCCGCCCGGAGAAAGATGGAAACGGCTATGAAATTGTAGCGGGCCATCGCCGTACCCACGGCAGTGAGCTGGCTGGACTGGAGGAAATGCCCTTTATCGTCCGTGAAATGACCGACCACGAAGCGGTACAGGCCATGAAGGACAGCAACAAGCAGCGTGACGGGATGCTCCCCAGCGAATTGGCCGCGCTGCTGGAACTCGAGGTTGAGGACATCAAGCATCAGGGCGGGCGGCTGAAAGGTGTTGCGGAAGGCGATGTCGGGAAACGCTCGGTTGAGATTGTAGGCGAGGCGCATGAAATGAACTATAAAAAGGTCATGCGCTACTTGCGGCTCAACTCCCTTGTGCCGGAGCTTCTGGATAAGGTAGACGATAAAAAGATGGGCTTCATGCCTGCCGTGGAGCTTTCCTACATCAAACCGAAAAATCAGAGGCTTATTGCTGTTTCCATTGACGGGGAGCAGGCTTCGCCCTCGCTGGCCCAGGCCAAACGGCTCCGGGAGCTGGATAAGGAAGGCAAGCTCAACGGCGATGTCATTGACGGTATCTTATCAGAACAGAAAAAGGAGGATCGAGGCGTGATTATTTCTACTGCGGAACTGGAAAAGTATTTTGGCAAGGAGGTCACTCCCGCCAAAATGAAAGAACAGATTATGTCCCTGCTGGATGACTGGAAAGAAAAACAGCCGCCGGAGCTGGCAAAAGCCCCGAAAAAGCAGGAACTTGACAAGTAACAACTTCGAGACACTTTGTCCCGAGGGCCCCGCCCTCGCGCAGAGGCTCTGGTGGTATATATCCCCCGTCGCCGCCTGTTTTTTAGTACAGCCGGGAGTGGGCCGTCAAGGGTGCAGCGCACCGCCGTTTTCGGCGGCTCGCCCTTGACGGTCTGCCCCGGCTGTGCTATTTCCCCGGCAAGCGGCGGGGGTATATCCTCCAGAGCCGCCCCCTTTCCCTGGATAGGGAAAGGGCGGGGGGATAGGGTTGACCCCCTACCTATTAAATATAAGAAAAAGAAACGGAGGTTTTGATTATGAAGCGACCCCTTGCGTATGTGACCGCCGCATGGCGCGGCGGCGAGTGCGAGGTCATGGAGCAGGCAGCTAAATACTGCCGCATTGTCTATGATGCGGGATATTCCCCCATCTGCCCTATGCTCTATCTGCCGCTGTTCCTCAATGACGCAGTGCCGGAGGAGCATAAAAGCGGTATTGATATGGGGCGCGACCTGCTCCGGCGCTCCCGCGTGCTGGTGGTATGCGGGAGCTATGTCAATGTAGCGGTGAAAAATGACATCGCTGTGGCCCAGCGGCTGGGGATCACCGCCACCACCCTGGACGGCATCCTCACCGTCAAGGGCCAGAGGCGGCGCTGATATGGCGGTCATTGAGGCGTATGTCACCAACCTGGGGAAATACAACGAGGGTGAGCTGGCAAGCGAGCCGTTGAAATTCCCCACGACTACGGAGGAAGTACAGGCGCTCCTTAAACGGATCGGCGTTGACAATATCCAGTATGAGGAGATTTTTATTGCCGACTATGACGGCGACCTGCCGGAACTCAACGCCTGCCTGGGAGAATACGAAAGCATTGACGAGCTCAACCATCTGGCCTGCCTGCTCTCCGAGCTGGATAAAAGCGATTTGGAAAAGTTTGAGGCGGCTGTTGCCAGCGGCGAGCATACCTCCGGCGTGGGCGACCTCATCAATCTGGCGGAAAATCTGGATTGCTACGATTTCTATATCGGCGTGTCTGATGATGAAACCCTGGGCCGCATTTACGCGGAGGACATGGAACTAATCAACATTCCCGAAAACCTGCGGGATTATTTCGATTATGAGGCGTATGGCCGGGATATGCGGATCAATGAGGATGGCGGGTTTGTCAAAGGCGGTTTTTTCCTCCCCAACGGCAGCCATTTTATTGAATACTACCACGGGCTGGAGGACATTCCAGACGAGCACAAGGTTTTTGCTTATCCGCAGCTTTCCATCCGGGAGCAGATGGCGGCTTATAAAGAAGTCATTGACCGTTTTCCCCAGGCGGCGGAACGCCCCCGCCCGGAGCAAAGCCATACAGACCGATAGCGGCACTTCTGGACACATTGTCCAGAAGTGCTTTTTTCGTGTGGAAGGAGGGATAAGGGCTGATAGACGAGGACGTTTCCAGACGTACCATAGCAGTATCTATTAAGGCAAGCAAGCTCACGGCGCGGGGGCTTGCCTATGTTCTCCAGGCGGTAGGCCGGAAGATCGCCAAACATCACCGGGCCAAGCAGACGCCCCACGGCAGGCAGACGGTGGGGCAGCTCATGGGCCACGGGGCTGCCACCAACAGTATCGAGGTGGAGGCCCCGGCCCTCTTTGACCGGGTAGCCCGGAAATGGAATGTGGACTACGCCTTTTATCAAGTCGCGCCGGATAAGCACCTGCTGTTCTTCAAGGCGGGGCAGGCCGACGCGATCACAGCCTGTTTCTCCGAGTATTCCAAACGGCTGCTAAAGCGCACCAAATCCACAAAAGCCCCCATCCGGGAGCAGATCAAGGAGGCCGCCACAGAAGCGGCCCGCCAGCCCGCCCAAAAGCTGGAACGCACAAAGGAGGCGGTGCATGAGGACAGGTAGTGTCAAAAAATATGTGATACCAAACATCCCCTATTTGTTTGTGCTGTGGGCCTGCCTAAAGCTGGGGACAGCCTACCGGCTGGCCGCTGGCGCGGATTTCCCCCATAAGCTCATGGGCCTGGGGCAGACGGTGGGCCCGGCCTTTGCCAACCTTGCGCCGGGGCTTGATCCCTTTGACTGGCTTGTTGGCATTGTGGGCGCGGTGGGCTTCCGGCTGCTGATCTACTTCAAGAACAAGAACGCAAAGAAATTCCGGCGGGATGAGGAGTTCGGGAGCGCCCGATGGGGCGGGCCTAAAGATATAGCCCCTTTCGTCGATCCAGTCTTTGAAAACAATGTTATCCTCACCGGGACGGAGCTTCTTACCATGAACACCCGCCCCAAAAATCCGGCCAACGCCCGCAACCTCAACGCCTGTGTGATCGGTTCGTCCGGCTCCGGCAAAACCCGGTTCTGGCTCACCCCGCAGCTTCTCCAGGCCAGCGCGAAGAAAAAGGGCGGGTGCAGCTTTGTGGTGGTCGATCCAAAGGGCGGGGTTCTCTCCCAGGTGGGGGCTTTCCTGCAACGGAGGGGTTATCGGATCAAGGTGTTCAATTCCATTGATTTTTCCCAAAGTATGCACTATAACCCCCTGGCGTATATCCGCAACGAGGCTGATATTCTAAAGTTTGTCGATACCCTCATAGCCAACACCAAAGGCGAGGGCAAGGAGGGTGATCCATTTTGGACAAAGGCGGAAACGCTTTTGTACTGCGCCCTTATCGCCTATATCATTTTCGAGGGCCCCGCCGAGGATCGGAATATGAATACCCTGGTGGATATGATCTCCGGCATGGAGGTGAAAGAGGACAACGAAAACTTTATGAACGCGGTGGACTATATGTTCAAGGGCCTGGAAAAGCGCAAGCCGGATTGCTTTGCGGTAAAGCAGTACAAAAAGTACAAATTAGCCAGCGGTAAAACGGCCAAGTCGATCCTTATCTCCTGCGGCTCCCGGCTGGCCCCCTTTGACATCCCCCAGCTTAGGGAGATCATGAGCTATGACGAGCTGGGGCTTGACCGTATCGGGGATCGGAAAACGGCGGTGTTCTTCACCATTTCAGACACCACGCCAACCTACAACTTCCTTGTGGCCCTGGCTTTTTCACAGATGTTCAACCTGCTGTGCGAGAGGGCCGACAATGTTCATGGGGGCCGCCTGCCCCATCATGTGCGGGTGCTGTGGGACGAGGCGGCCAATACAGGGCAGGTGCCCAACCTGGAAAAGCTGGTGGCCGTCATCCGCTCCCGTGAAATATCGCTGACGCTCTTTTATCAGCAGATGGCGCAGTGCAAGGCCATTTATGACAAGCACGCGGAAACGATCATGGGAAATATGGACAGCGTGGTTTTTTTGGGAGGCAGAGAAAGCTCCACCATCAAGGAGATTTCGGAAAACTGGCTGGGGAAGTCCACCATCTATATGCAGACGGACGGGCGCTCCAAAGGTCAGTCGGAAAGCTACAACCAGAACACCCAGCGGCTTGGCCGGGAGCTGATGACACCCGCCGAGCTTGCCACCATGCCGGGGGATCGCTGTATTTTACAGCTCCGGGGCCTGCCCCCGTTCTATTCCCCAAAGTACGACTTGAAGCAGCACCCCAACTACAAATACACGGCTGAGGCCGATAAAGTGAAAAACGCCTTTTCCCTCGATCAGCTCATCAACCGCCGCAGGCGGCCTGGGCTCTCTGAGGCTTGCGAGGTGTACGAGGCAGACGGGACAGACACAGGGCCCGTAGGCGAGGACGAGGACATCCTCAACTATGACGATGTGGATGACCCGGACGCCTATGTATAAATCCCACTTCTGGACAAAGTGTCCAGAGGTCGTAACCTGCCGCCAGAAATGGCGGCTTTTTTCATAGCCGGGGTTTCCCCGGAGAAATGGAGGCTCTATGCAGTTTTTTTCTTCCGCGATTGATACTTTGCAGACCCTTGTTGTGGCGCTCGGCGCTGGTCTTGGCGTGTGGGGCGTGGTCAATCTGCTGGAGGGCTACGGCTCGGATAATCCTGGCTCAAAAAGCCAGGGCATGAAGCAGCTCATGGCTGGCGGCGGCATCATCCTGCTGGGCACCACCTTGATCCCCCTGCTGTCCGGGCTGTTTTAAGGTAGCGGCTTATGGATTTTCTCACCGACTGGCTCACGAACTGGCTCAAAGAGCTGCTGATTGGCGGGATCATGGGCAACCTGGAGGGGCTCACCGATTACGTCAATGCCCAGGTCGGGGAGATCGCGGTACAAGTGGGGACTACCCCGGCGGCTTGGAACGCCGGGGTTTTCTCCCTTATACGCCAGCTTTCCGAAACGGTGATCCTGCCGATTGCCGGTCTGGTGCTGACCTTTGTTGCCACCTATGAGCTGATACAGATGCTTTTGGAAAAGAACAATATGCACGAGTTTGATGTGGCGAATATCTATAAATGGATGTTCAAAACGGCTTGTGCCATCCTCATCCTGTCCAATACCTTTAATATCGTGATGGCGGTGTTCGACGTGTCGCAGTCCGTGATCGCCCAGGCGGGCGGGCTCATCCAGGGCTCCACGGACATCACGCCGGATATGATGGCGGAGCTGGAAACCACCCTGGAGGGCATGGAGTTGGGCCCGCTTCTCGGCCTGTGGCTCCAATCCTCTCTTATCGGTGTGACCATGTGGGCGCTGGGCATTGTCATTTTTGTACTGGTCTATGGCAGGATGTTGGAAATCTATTTGCTGACCAGCTTGGCCCCCATCCCTATGGCTACCCTGGCCCACCGGGAGGTGGGGCAGACGGGCCAGAATTATCTGCGTTCCCTGTTCGCCGTGGGCTTTCAAGGGATGCTCATTCTGGTGTGTGTTGCCATCTATGCGGTGCTCGTCCAGGGGATCGTCACCAGCGGAGATCCCATTGGGGCGATTTGGGGCATTGTGGGCTACACGGTTTTGCTCTGCTTTATGCTGTTTAAGACAGGCGGCATCGCCCAGCGCATCTTCGGGGCGCATTGAGAGGAGGCGCTTCAATGGAAAAAACGACATTCGATACCTCTGGACAAAGTGTCCAGAAATCCCCAGAGGGCCTGTTCCTGCAAGACGGCATCGCGGGGCTGCGCTCTCTGCCCCGTCATTCGGTGGATATGCTCTTGACCGATCCGCCCTATGGCACCACCCGGAACTTTTGGGATGTGCCGCTGCCCCTCCCGGAGCTGTGGGAGGCGGTGAAATGGGCCGTCAAGCCGGAGGGGGCGGTGCTGTTCTTTGCACAGTGCCCCTATGATAAGGTGCTGGGGGCCTCCAACCTCCCCATGCTCCGCTATGAATGGGTGTGGTACAAGAGCCGGTGCACAGGTTTCCTCAACGCGAGGCGGGCCCCGCTGAAAAAGACGGAGAACATTCTGGTGTTCTATCAGAAACTTCCGCTTTATAATCCGCAGTTTGAACAAGGTAAGCCCTACAAGAAAATCGCGGGCAACCGTGGGGACAGCACCAACTACGGAAAATTCATCCGCTCCGGCAGCGGCTCGGAGGACGGCCTGCGCTTTCCCGGAAATGTGCTGGCCTTTCCCACCGTCCAGCGTACCATCCACCCCACGCAAAAACCTGTGGAGCTGTGCGAGTATTTCATCAAGACCTATACCCGGCCCGGCGAGGTGGTGGCGGACATCTGCGCTGGCTCCGGCACAACGGCGGTGGCTGCCCTCAACACAGGCCGCCGCTTTATTTGTTTTGAAACCGTCCCGGCCTACTACGCCGCCGCCAGCGAGCGCATCCGTGCGGCGCGGGCAGCGGTGGAGGCTGGGGAGAAAGGAGTTTAACTATCGGACGCTATTCTATCATTTATGCCGATCCCCCCTGGCGCTACACAGCGAAAAAGGTACAGGGGGCGGCGGAAAACCATTACCCAACCATGAGCATATCGGAGCTATGTGCGTTGCCTGTGGCCGACCTTGCGGCCAAGGACAGCGCGCTTTTTTTGTGGGCCACATTCCCGCAGCTCCCGGAGGCCCTGCGGCTGATCCAGGCGTGGGGCTTCACTTATAAAAGCGTGGCTTTCGTCTGGCTCAAACAAAACCGCAAGTCCCCCGGCTGGTTTTACGGCCTGGGCTTTTGGACACGGGGCAACGCGGAGGTCTGCCTGCTGGCGACACGGGGACACCCCAAACGGCAGGCGGCGAATATTCACCAGTTTATCATTTCCCCCGTCCGGGAGCACAGCCGCAAGCCGGAGGAGGCCCGTGAAAAGATCGTGGCCCTTATGGGCGATCTGCCCCGTGTGGAGCTGTTCGCAAGACAGTCCCCGCCCGGCTGGGATGTGTGGGGAAATGAGGTGGAGCCCACGATCCCGGACTTCTGGACAAAGTGTCCAGAAGCAGCGGATCAAAAGGAGGGCTTGTGAGCGGGCTCACTTTGGGGAGCCTGTTTGACGGGATCGGGGTTTTCCCCCTGGCGGCGTCGCGGTGCGGCATCCGCCCCCTGTGGGCAAGCGAGATCGAGGCCGCCCCTATCTCTATCACCCGGCGGCACTTCCCGGATATGGCCCACCTGGGGGACATCACCAAACTGGACGGCGGGGCCATCCCGCCTGTCCATGTGCTGACCTTTGGCTCCCCCTGTCAAAATCTTTCACAGATCGGCAGGCGTGAGGGGCTGGACGGCACCAAGTCCGGCCTGTTTTTTCACGCCATCCGTATCATTCAAGAAATGAGAAAGGCCACCAATGATCTATATCCAGTTATCTCTGTTTGGGAAAACGTCATGGGAGCGTTTTCTTCAAATGACCGGATGGACTTTAGAGCCGTCCTATCCGCTTTCACAAACACCGAAATTTCAATGCCTGCTTCGGGAAGATGGGCAAACGCCGGAATGGTGCGAGGGGGATGCCCCGATCTCGCATGGCGGCTCCTGGACGCCCAACACTGGGCAAGGCCCCGTCTGGCCCGACGCCAGCGCGTCTTTCTTGTGGCAGACTTTGGAGGGCGGCGTGCTCCCGCAATATTGTTTAAGCCCCGCCCAATGCTCCCACTTCCTGCGCCTTGCACAGCGGGCGGGCTGCCCGCCCCCGGCGGAGATCGAGGCCCTGTTCTTGAAACAGGGGGGCGCGTACCCGTCACCAGACCCTTTCAAGGGTTCCGTATGCGGGGAGCCGCCAAGGAGGGGGAACAAACAGCGTTCCAAAACAGCTTCGGATTTCCAACTGACCCTTTTCCCACTCTGTTAGCCGGTACGGTGACGCCGTTCGCTTTTTGGTACGAGGACGATCCGGCGGGCGGCTGTATTCGTTTCCCTACGGAATTGGAATGTGAGCGGCTGATGGGCTTGCCGGAGGGGTGGACGAAGTACGGGGCCGATGGCAGGGAGATCAGCGCGTCCCAGCGGTACAAGGCCCTGGGCAACGCCATCGCCCTGCCCTGCGCGGAGTATATCATGGCGGGGATCGCGGAGGCCCTGCGTTAAAACTGCCTGGACTTCTGGACAAAGTGTCCAGAGGTGGCCGGGCCGGAAAGGAGTGACTAAAAATTCCCTATGTAAATGTTCCCAACGATTTATCAAAGGTCAAAACCAAACTTGCCTTTAATCTGACGAAACGCCAGCTTGTGTGCTTCGGGATCGCGGCGGCGGTGGGCGTCCCGTCCTACCTGCTGGCCCGCAGCTCCATCGGCAACACCGGGGCCATGTTCCTTATGGTGGCGGTGGCGCTCCCCGCGTTTTTGCTGGCTATGTATGAGAAAGACGGGCTCCCGCTGGAAAAGGTGGTGCGAAACATCATCCGGGCCCGTTTCCTGCGGCCTGGGGTGAGGCCCTACCGAACCGAAAACATTTACGCCCCGTTCACCCAGCGGGGCGCTGCGGGAAAGGAGGATGCGATTGCAGAAAGCAAAAAATCAAAAGCGCGGCCCCGGAAAGGCCGCTGACCGGAAAGCTGCGTTGTCTGCCCAGCAGACGATCCCTTATCTGGTGATGCACCCGGACGGGGTGTGCCAGCTCCCCGGCGGGCTCTATACAAAGACGGTGGAATATGAGGACATCAACTATTCCGTGGCAAGCACCGAGGATCAGACGGCGATTTTCGGCGGCTGGAGCTCGTTCCTCAACTATTTTGACACCTCTTTGCCGTTCCAGCTCTCCTTTATCAACCGCCGCTCCCGTTCCCGGAACAAATACCGGGTGAACATCCCCCAGGCCCAGGATGACTTCAACAGCGTCCGGGCTGAATTTACCGGGATGTTAAAAAACCAGATCGCCCGGTCAAACAACGGGATCGAGCGTTCCAAGTATATCACCTTTGGCCTCCCCGCCGATGGGATCGGGGAGGCCCGGCCCCGGCTGGAGCGTGTGGAGGCCGATGTGACAGGCAACCTCAAACGGCTTGGAGTGCCCTCGGAGCCCCTGGACGGGCGGGCGCGGCTGGCCCTGCTCCACAGCCAGATGCACCCCGGCAGCCGGGAGCCGTTCCGCTTCTCCTGGCAGGATATTCCCAAAACAGGGCTGGGCACCAAGGACTATATCGCGCCGGACAGCTTCGACTTTCGGCAGTCCCGCCTGTTCCGGGTGGGCCAGCATTGGGGCGCGGCTTCCTATTTGCAGATCATGGCTTCGGAGCTCTCCGATAAGCTCCTGGCGGAAATCCTGGAGCTGGACGCGGAGCTGACTGTGACCATGCACATCCAGACGGTAGATCAGTTAAAGGCCATTAAAACGGTAAAAGGCAAGCTGTCCGATATTGGAAAAATGAAGGTGGAGGAACAGCGCAAGGCGGTGCGGGCCGGGTATGATCCCGACATCCTGCCCCCCGACCTCATTACCTTTTCCAAAGACGCGGCGGAGCTGCTGGCCGACCTGCAATCCCGCAACGAGCGGATGTTCCTGCTGACCTTTACGGTGGTGAATATTGCCCCCACCCGCCAGCTGCTGGAAAATGATATTTTCACGGTGGGCGGCATCGCGCAGAAATATAACTGTGCCTTGAAGCGGCTGGACTGGCAGCAGGAGCAGGCGTTTGTGTCCTCGCTGGCCCTGGGCTATAACGAGGTGGAAATCCAGCGAGGCATGACCACCAGCTCCACGGCGATTTTCATTCCCTTTATGACCAGGGAACTCCGCATGGCCGGGCCGTCCCTCTACTACGGGATGAACGCCCTCTCCCACAATGTCATCATGGCTGACCGCAAAAAGTTGAAATCGGCCAACGGCCTGTACCTGGGCTCTACCGGATCGGGAAAATCCTTTGCGGCAAAAAGGGAGCTCCTAAATGTGTTCCTCACCATCCCCCAGGACAGAATTTTGATCGTCGATCCAATGGGCGAGTATGCCCCTCTGGTGCGGCGGCTGGGCGGGCAGGTCATTGAGATCGCCCCCGGTTCTCCCAACCATATCAACCCTATGGACATCCGGCTGGATATAGACGAGGACGAGAGCCCGCTTTCCATGAAAGCGGATTTTTTGTTGTCCCTGTGCGAGCTGGTGGTGGGCGGCAAGGATGGTTTGCAGCCTATCGAAAAGACGGTGATCGACCGCTGTGTGCGGCTCATCTACCGGGATATGGCCCTGGGGATCGGGGACGGCAAGCCGCCCTTGCTCCAGGACTTGTATGAGGAGCTTCTGAAACAGCCGGAGCCGGAGGCCCGGCGGGTGGCAACCGCCCTGGAGCTCTACTGCACCGGCTCCCTCAACCTGTTCAACCATCCTACCAATGTGGACCTGACCGCCCGTGTGGTATGCATCGTCCTCAAAGGGCTGGGGGAAAACCTGCGGAAGATCGCCATGCACATCACCAACGATTTTGTCACTTCGGCGGTCAACGTGAATTTCCACAACGGCATTTCGACCTGGTGCTACTTTGATGAGTTTCACATTTTGCTCCGGGATGCCCTCACCGCCAGCTACTTTGTGGCCGTGTGGAAGATGCTCCGCAAAAAGGGCTGCGTCCCCAGCGCACTTACGCAGAATGTGAAAGACCTGTTAGCCAGCCGGGAGATCGAGGCCATTTTGGACAACACCGACTTTATGATCCTGTTGGCCCAGGCCCAAAGTGACCGGGCGATCCTGGCAAAGCAGCTCGGCATTTCCGAGCACCAGCTTTCCTATATCACCCACAGCAATTCCGGCGAGGGCCTGCTGTTCTATGGGGATGTGACCATCCCCTTTGTTGACCGTTTCCCCAAAGGGGAGATTTACAACCTGCTCACCACCCGCCCGGAGGATTTGAAGAATGAAGCGAAAACCGAATAGGCTAAAACAAGAGCCAATGGAACGCCCAGGCTCCTGGGAGAGCACCGCCGATCCTGGCGAGGCCGCTGGGGGCGGCTCCCCAGGTGATGCTGGGGCTGCGGACAGCGGCACCTCTGGACAAAGTGTCCAGAAGTCAAAATTTCGGCAAAAGAGCCAGCAGGAACAGGCCGCCGCGTCCAAGCTCCGTATGGAAAAGCGCGGGGAAAAGCTGGAGGCGGCCAAAGATAAGCTGGCAAAGCAGAAGCCACCCAAAAAGCCCGGCCCGGTGAGGCGGGTGGGCCGGGCCGCTGGCGGTACGGTTCACGGCTTCGTGCATGGCAAGCTCTTTGAGGTGGAACAGGAGAATGTGGGCACCGAGGGAGCCCACCGTTCCGAGCTGGCGGGTGAAACCGCCCTGCGGCATGGCTCCCGCTTCGTCAAGAAGAAAATCCGGGAACACCCGGCAAAGGCTGTCCAGCGGGCGGAGTCCAAATATATCAAGGCTGCGGCGGATCATCAGTTCCGCGTGGCGGCCCAGGAGCACCCGGAGCTGGAGAAAAATGCCTGGAAACGGTTTTGGCAGAAACGGCAATACCGCAAGCAGGCACGGCAGACCGCCAGGGCTGGGGCGGCAAAGGCGGCAAAACAGACTGCCGCCGCCACGGAAAGAGCCGGAGCCCAGGCGGTGGGCTTCATCAAGCGGCATCCCGTGGGGGTGCTCCTGGCCCTGGCCTGTGTGCTCCTGCTCTTTATCATGCAGTCCTGTTCGTCCTCCCTGGTGATGTTTGGCAACTCCGGCGCGGGGGCCGTGGGCGCTACCACCTATCCATCAAAGGATGAGGACATCCTGGGGGCTGAGGCCGCCTATGCGGATATGGAGGCGGAGCTGCAAAACTACCTGGACACCTACGAAAGCACCCACGACTATGACGAATACCATTTTGACCTGGACGGGATTGAACACGATCCCTATGTGCTCATCTCCATCCTCTCTGTGCTTCACGAGGGGGAATGGACGCTTGCCCAGGTACAGGGCACCCTGGAAATGCTCTTTGACCGCCAATACATTCTCACCGAGGATGTGGTGGTGGAGGTGCGCTACCGGACGGAAACCCGCACAGACAGCGAGGGCAACGATTATGAGGTGGAAGTCCCGTATAACTGGTATATCTGCTATGTGACGCTGGAAAACAAAAACCTTTCCCATCTCCCCCTGGAGCTTATGGGCGAGGAGGAGCTGGCCCGGTATGCCCTCTATATGTCCAGCCTGGGCAACCGGCCCGACCTGTTCCCGGAGTCCGGGTATGTGGACAAATACACGAAACCGCCCGCCGACTACGATGTGCCGGAGGAATATCTGGACGATGAAACCTTTGCGGCTATCTTGGGCGAGGCGGAAAAGTACCTGGGTTATCCCTATGTGTGGGGCGGCAGCTCCCCCGCCACTTCCTTTGACTGCTCCGGCTTCGTATCCTGGGTGATCAATCACTCCGGCTGGGATGTGGGCCGCCTGGGGGCCCAGGGGCTCTACAACATCTGCACCCCCACCAGCGCGCCCCGCCCCGGCGATCTGGTCTTTTTTGAGGGCACCTATGATACAAGCGGCGTTTCCCACTGTGGTATCTATGTGGGGGACGGGATGATGATCCATGCGGGCGATCCCATCAGCTACGCGAATTTGAATACAAGCTACTGGCAGTCCCATTTCTACGCCTACGGGCGTTTACCATGATTGGAGGTACTCTATGGCGGCAAGCAAAAGCCAAAAAATCCAGGCCGAGATCGAAAAGGTCAAGGCCAAAATCAACGAGCAGCAGGCCCGGCTCAAGGAGCTGGAGAAAAACAAGCTGGAGGCCGAAAACAGCGAGATCGTGGACATCGTGCGGGGCCTGAGCATTTCCCTGGAGGAGCTGCCCCTGGTGCTTCAGCAGCTCCGGGAGGGCACCTCTGGACAAAGTGTCCAGAAGTCGGGGCCTGTGGAAAAGGAGGAAAATTGAATATGAAACGGTGGAAGTCTTTGACGGCGGCGCTCTGCGCCGCTGTTCTTTTATGCGGATTCAGCACCACCGCCTATGCTGGGGGCGGTGAGTATGAGGACCACGGCGATCCCACAATGGAAACCCCGGCTCCGGAGCCGGAGCCTACCATAGAGCCCGGCCAGGGCTTTTCGGAGGAGGGCGGCTTTGTGACCCGCGACCTGCTCTATGACGAAAACACCAACAAGCAGTTTATCACCGTCCAGACCAGCGGCGGGGCTACATTCTATTTCGTCATTGACTACGACAAGCCCGTGGACGAGGAGGGCGAACAGTACGAAACCTATTTTCTGAATGTGGTGGACGAGGCCGACCTGCTGGCCGCAGCCGAGGCCGCTGGCGTGGAACAGGCGGTGTGCGCCTGCTCTGAAAAATGCGTGGTGGGGGCCGTCAATACAGATTGTGCCGTCTGCTCTGTCAATATGGGAAAATGCGTGGGCGCTGCCCCGAAGCCTGCGGAAACCGAGAAACCTGCGGAGGAGCCGGAAACAGGCGGCAGCATGGGGACGCTCCTGCTCATCCTGGCGGTGGCCGGGATCGGCGGCGGGGCCGCGTTCTATTTCAAGGTGATCCGGCCCAAACAGCAGCAGGCCGCCGAGCCGGAGGAGGACTATGGCGAGGAGGACTATGAGGACGACGGCCCGCCCTGGGACGATGACGAGGAAAACAGCGAGGAGGATGAGGAATGAACTTTACCAATAACCCCTATGAAAAAATGATGAAACAGAAGCCCCGGCCTCTGGCCCCCTCCATCCCCAAAGCGCCCAAAGGCTCCCGTTGCTCCGGGTGCCCCTACTGGCGGGGGATCGGCTGTGTGTCCTGCTACCGGGAGCTTTTGAAAACCCCTGCCGGGAGGTGATGGGGTGGCCCGTGAACTGACCCGCGAGGAAAAAAGGAAAATCCGTGCCCTGGTGGTGAAGTGGTGCGCCAACTATGACAAGGAATATGGATGCCTGCCGCTGGAGTGCGAATGTTATATGTTCGGCAAATGCTGGACGGGGGCCTATTGCCGTTATTTCCGGGAGGCTGTCCTGCCCCTTGATCCGGCGCTGGAGGCGGCGCTCTTGACCGAGGGCCCGCCCCCGGTTTTCAAGCCCTGCCCCATCTGCGGCGGGGCTGTCCCCGTGGATGGGCGCATGGCCTACTGCTCCGAGGTTTGCGCCCGGATCGCCCTGCGGCGGAAAAAGCGGGAGTATATGCGGAAAAAGCGGAGGTGATGTGTGGAAAATTAGGCCCCGGAAAACCCGCTGATTACAAGGCTTTCCGGGGCCGGTTTTGGGGTGGGCCGTATGTTTCTATGGCCTGCCCCCATTTTAGCAAAATGCTTTCCACATCCCCGCGCTGTCACTTCTGGACACTTTGTCCAGAGGTGGCGGCCTATTTGATTATGACAAGGAGGCGGTATTCTGGAAGAAAATCAAGGCTATGTGATACGCCGCATGATCCTGTTTGACAACAAATGCGGCTTTGTCCTGGGGGAAAACCCCAAAGCCCCCAATCCCTATGTGACGTGGCAATTCAACGAGCAGGACGGACACCGGGACTTCTTTTGGGGCCACTACCACAACGAGCCGGATATGGCAGAACGGGATTTTCACAACCGGGCTGAGGACTATCAGCGGTGCTATCATGTGTTTGAGGTAGAGCAGGCCCCGGACAAGGAAACCTACAAATACTACTCCACCCAGCGGCCCATCGGCATCGGAACCTACCCGAACAGCTACTTTAACCGTCCTGTCCACATGGATTTATATTTCACCCGCCAGGAAGTGACGGGTGAGGCGTTCCAGGCGTGGGGTGCCATCACCTATGCCCAGCCGCTGACTGAGCGGGAAATGCAGGATTATGAACTGCGGCCCTCCCGTGAAAATCTGGACATCCGGCGGCAGATGGATGCCCAGGCCCAGGTGGTAGGCAAATGGGAGGACGCCCACCATGTCCCGGAACAAAGGCGGCTGACCTGGTTTTATCCCGACTTTGGCAGCTATGTGGCGAAAGAGTATGTCACCCCGGAGCAGCTTACCGCCCGCGCCCGTGGGGTGGAGCGTCAAGTAGCAGCTAAGGCCCACAAACAGGCGAAAGAAAAACAGCCGATTGCCGAACAAATCAAGGCCGCCCAGCGGGAGGCCCTGGAGCACCGGGAGCCGGAGGCTCCAAAAAAGAAAGCCCCCGATAGGGGCGAGCGTTAGGAGGTATGTGTATGGAAAAACAGAGGGAACAGGATCGGGCCGACCTGGAAATGAAAAGGCTGTGCGGCGTGTTTGGCTCCCCCCAGCCCCCGGAGGAGGAAAAGCCGCTGGACAAGGTAAAGGAGCCGCCCCGCCCCTATCGGAGCCGGGAGCGCGAGGAACGGTGAGCCAGAAAAAGCGCCGCCGCCCTGTCCATCTTCATGTGATGGTGTCCGAGGAGGAGCTGGCGCTGATCCGGGAGCGCATGGCCGAGGCGGGTGTCCGTAACCTGGGGGCCTATGTGCGGAAAATGGCGCTCAACGGCTATGTGCTCCATGTTGACCTTTCGCCCGTCCGGGAGTTGGTATCACTCCAGCGGCGGTGCTCCAACAATCTAAACCAGGTGGCGATCCAGGCGAACACCTACGGCGGCATTTACCCGGAGGAGATCAAGGCCCTCCAGCGGGACTATGAAACCCTGTGGGAGCCGCTGTCCGACCTGCTCAAAAAGCTGTCGGCGGTGGTGGAGCTTTAACCCTTGCCGGGGAGCGCAACGCTCCCCGGCTGCCCCGGCTTCTGGACACTTTGCCCAGAGGTGGGGGCAGCCGGAGTCATCCTTGTTGGCCCCCTCTTACTGAGTTATAATATACATATAGAGGCAAATAGCAAACTATTGTAGGAGGTATGAACCATGCGTATCATTTTGAAAATCATCGCGGCCCCCTTTGTTCTGGCGCTGATCCTCGCTGTGGCGGTGCTCTCGTTCCTCTCCTGCATCGCAGGGGCGCTCTGCTGGCTGGCGTGTACGGTTTTCGTTCTGCTGGCGGCCTGCGGTTTTTTCGCAGGGCTGCATACCGGGTGTATTGCCATGCTGGTGCTGGCGTTTTTGGTTTCCCCCTTTGGGCTCCCGGCCATCGGGGAGTGGCTGCTGGAGCGCCTGTATGGGGTGAAATACGCTTTGCAGGATTTTATGTTTAGCTGATGACCTCTGGACACTTTGTCCAGAAGTGCCGGGCGGCGGGGATTTTCCCGTCGCCCGCTTTTCGTCTATCTGGAGGAGGTGAGCCTACGGCCACAACACGCTTGATCACCCACCATATCAGCAAGGGGGAAACTGTTGCCCAATCGCTGAAAGACCGTTTCGACTACGGCCAAAACCCGGAGAAAACCCAAGGCGGGGAGCTCATTTCCGCCTATGAGTGCGACCACCGCACAGCCGATGCCGAGTTTCTGCTGGCAAAGGCAAAGTACAAAGCCGTCACGGGCCGGGAGCAGCGGCGGGATGCGGATGTGCTGTGCTATCAGATCCGGCAGTCCTTCCGTCCTGGAGAGATCACCCCGGAGGAGGCAAACCGGGTGGGCTATGAAACGGCTATGCGCTGGACAAAGGGGAAGCACGCCTTTTTCGTTGCCACCCATACAGACCGCCAGCACATCCATAATCACATTTACTACAATTCCACCACCCTGGACTATACCGGGAAATTCCGGGATTTTTTCAGATCGGCGGCAGCCCTGCGGCGGCTCTCTGACCGGGTATGCCTGGAGCATGATCTGTCTGTGATCCAAAACCCGAAGCTCCACAGCAAGGGCCGCTTTCTCCACTACGGCCAATGGATCGGGGAACGCCCGCCCTCGGCCCAGCAGCGGGTGCGGCTGGCTATCGTGGAGGCCCTGGGGAAACAGCCCGCCGACTTTGCGGCGTTCCTGCGGCTCATGGAGGAGTCCGGCTTTGCGGTGAAGCATGGCCGAGGCGGGGTGATCTCATTCCTGGCCCCTGGGCAGGATAAGCCCACCCGCCTGCGCTCGTCCACCCTGGGCCTGGGCTTTGACCCGGAGGACATCCGGGCGGTGATCGCCGGGGAGCGCCCGATCCCGGAGCTGCCAAAGGATGGCCCGCCCCCGCCCCGGCGCGTCGATCTCATCATCGACATTCAAAATCGGCTGGCCCAGGGCAAAGGCCCGGCCTATGAACGGTGGGCGAAGGTCTACAACCTCAAACAGATGGCCGCCGCGCTCCTGTATCTCCGGGAGCATGGGCTGACCGACTATGCGGCGCTGGAGGCCACCACCGAGGCGGCGGTGGATCGCTTTCACACCCTGGCCGGGGAGCTGCGGGACACCGAGGCCGCCCTCTCCCATACTTCCCTGCTCATGGGGGCGGTGGTGCAGTACGCAAAGACGAGGCCCGTGTTTGACGGCTACAAGGCGGCCCGGTATTCTAAAAAATATCTGGCCCAGCACGAGGCGGAGCTTTCTGACTATCGGGCGGCAAAGGCCGCCATGAGTGAGCTTTTGGACGGGGCAAAACTCCCAAAGATGGACGCGCTGAAAAAGCGGCGGCGTGAGCTCTCTGAAAAGAAAAAGGCCCTCTATGCCGAGTACCGCAAAGCCCAGGCGGATATGCGTGAGGCTGTGGCGGTCAAGGGCAACATCGACTTCCTGCGCTGCTATCCAGAAGGGCGGGAAGATAAGGCCCAGGAGCGGTAGCGCCGGGGCCGCAGACAATAAGGACTTCTGGACAAAGTGTCCAGAAGTCCAGCGGGTTTGGGGAGCTCCCCAACAAGCATTTTTGCGGGGCTACCGGCCACGCAAAAATAGCAGGTGTGGGCACACCTGCCCTGCTTGCCGTTTCGTGCAAACCCGAAAAACAGGCGCTTTGGAGCGGATAGTGCAGGGGGCGAACATTCCAAAAAGAATATTGCCATACTTCAAATGTTCTGCTATAATGTCTATAAATAACTTTTCAAAAAGGGGTTGACAAGCAACATGACTTCTGCCATCCTAAAGCAAGCAAGCAAGCAAGCGGAGCGGTGCTATAACTATGTAGCATCGGGCTTTTGTCATGCCCCCAATAATATTGGTATATATAAGCGTTTCTATCAAGGCAGTTTTCTGCGCGGATAGAAACGCTTTTTTGTTTTGAAAACGTCAACTGGAGGAGGATTATGGTATGGACAATTTGCTGGAACAACTTGAACAGTGGAATAAAAACGATGAATTTTCCCGGTGTATTGAAGCCATTGAAGCTATCCCGGAAAAAGAGCGTGGATATAAATTGACCGTATTGCTTGGCCGGGCTTATAGCAATTTGGCAGTATTGGGAGATCACAAGGCGCATGGAGATGATGATGAAGTAGATAAGGAACTTATCCAACACTCCATTGACATTTTGGAAACTGTATGGAAACAGGGAGAAAATGACCCGTACTGGAACGCTCGCATGGGATATGCTCACCTCATGGCAGATGATACGGCGGCTGTTGCTCTTGAATATGGAAAGCGGTGGCTGGAATTAGAGCCGGACAATCCAGAAGCGCAGAAATTGGTGAGCGATTGTGAGGGGTATCTTTCGGAAGAACCAGTCGAAATGTATGACGAGGCCGATTGGGATGCGGTAGAGAAACACATTGAAAAATATTTCGGTCATTATGATTACGTATTTCACGAAAGTGTTTCCACAGGTATTCATTTGGACATCTGCGTTATTCCACCGCGAAAAGATCATAACTATTATACCCTTGTTACATTTGGAATGGGCGCTCATAGAATGAACGTGCCAGAGGAACTAACAGAGAAAAAATTGAAACGGGCAGAGCTTTTAATCAATCTTCCCCCGGATTGGAAATTGTCGGAGGAGGATTGGCAAGAGGAAAAATGGTATTGGCCTATTGATGTTTTGAAATGGATTGCCCGCATACCTGTTAAAGATAGAAATACTTGGCTTGGCTGGGGACATACCATAAGTTCCGGTGAGCCATTTGCGGAAAGTACAAAATTGTGCGGGGCTATGTTATTAAACCCTGGTGTGTTTGGTGAACCCTCATACTTCTGCACTCTCCCCGACGGGGACGAAGTGAATTTTTATCAGCTTATCCCTCTCTACAAGGAAGAAATGGAGTTTAAGTTAGAAAATAGTGTAGATGAACTTATAGATAAATGCCCGGACGAAATCTTGGAGGTCATTAACCCCACGCGCCTTAATGCAATTACAGATGAAGATACGATTGGCTATGATTTAGCGGAAATGGATAATGCGGAAAGTCATCTAAAACGTATCCGGGATTTGCATTTGCCTGTTGATGAACTGGCCGCTTACAACTCTATGGCCGTTTATCTGCGTTGGGCTATGGAACGAGGGCAAATGAGTAATCCGTTTCTTACCCAGTACCGAAATGTGGTAGAAGCAGTTAGGGCGGGGAATGGCCCCGACTTGCGTGTGTTTATCCGGGACAAGCTGGACGGAAAATTGTCCACACAATTTTTTGATCGGGTAGGCTCTGGCTTTGCTCAATGGTATGCCCAGGACAATCGCTCAAACCCCTATGGCTATCTTCGGGACTACCGTGATTGCGCTCTGGCTGTTTTGAAAGACCATACATGGAATAGCATTGAGGAGGAAGAAGCCGCATATTTGCTTTTGCCTTATACCGAGGAAAGCTACCAGGCGATAAGTGCAATTTTGGATAAGCGGTTAAAAGAATTTTTGGAAGCAGAATTTGAAGATGATCCCGAACTGCGTGTTGCACGTGCCGCCGATGGAAAGCCGCCTATCATTCCCGATTGGGACGGTCCCCTATTCTGCTATGCAACTGACCGTATCGCTCAAGAGGGTTATAAAATCAAGGTGGCAGAACGGGTAGCGCCGGAGCGTGAGGAATGGGGCTGGGACACCGGCTGGGGGTTCTTTTCCGATGATGACGATGAAATTGAAGATGACGAAAACGGCGGCTTTTACGATATTCGAGACATTTGCCGCATTGACCCAACCGTAGTGCCCCTGTTGTCCTTGCCTTATGGCACGTGTATGGAGAAAGACGAAACCGGGGAATGGATTGAAATTGAAGATGATGAAACGGAAAGGAGTTAATGACAATGCAGCTTGATAAAATTGAAGATGTTTTATCTGAAAATCTGGGAGAAGGGTATCGAATTGTTAGGGACAATGATGAACTATCTCCAATAATCGAATGGGTTGACTGGGTTAATCAATCGGAAAATGACGAGAATGAAGAAGCTATTCGGGTTGAAGTCCATTTTGAAGATGGCACAGAGGAAACCTTTGAAAAAGGAATTACGCTTCGTCAAATCTGGCATGAAGATGTACTATAAGAACACCCTATATGCAGGAAAAGGAGGAGAAATTTTTAATGACAATAGATGAATGTAAAAAATATCTTCCCAATCGTTGGGCAGAGATTATTCAACAAGACCCATTACTAATGGAAATCTTTGAAGAACATGATTACGATTTGGAGGAAGAAGCTGTACCGCCTTTTCTGTTTCAGGAGTTGCGCGGTGGAAATATCGAACATCTGCGCCCTATTTTTGCTCTCTATGGGCAAACTGGATTAAATATGTTACAAGAACTTTTGGAAATTGATGAAATCAGCAAAGATACAGCAAAGGTTGAACTGCCAGACGAACAAACCAGCTATGCAGGGTATTTCTTTACTCGATTTTCAGAAGATAATAGACAGAACGCTGAAAATGCAGTACAAGCCTATATTAGAAATATAAATCGTATTTTCGTGGAGGAGTTCAAGGAAGCTGCTCCATTGGACGAGAACGCCAAAATAGAAATTTTATTCGGACAAGCTGCCCAGACTTTCAGAGAAGAAGCCTATCAGCAACAAATAAATGGAGAAAGTACAGAAATAGAAACTGATTTGATAGATTGGTGTAGCGATATGCTGTACAAGGAGGGCTATGAGGATATTGAGTTAATGACTGAGGCATTGTACCATATCAACTGCGATTATCTATTGTCCGATTATCTCCAGTGGCCTATGTATGATACGAAACGGGAAAATCCTTTCCGTCCTTATTTTGAACTTTGGAAGATGGGGTTGAATATTTATTTCCCAGAGCGTGGACGTGTGGTACTAATTGGATAAAAGAAATTATCTTGATATACTCTTTCAGCGATTAGAGCAAGAACAGGAAAAATAAAGAGGAACTTGCCGCTTCATCTTTGGCGCGGGGGATGCGTGTTGATCGTGTGTAGTATCGCTACGTTGCTTGTTTAGGTGCGGACTTCTGGACACTTTGTCCAGAAGTGGCCCGGTAGATAAAGGAGGATGATATATGGGCGCATGGAATTATGGTGTTTTTGATGATGATACTGCGTATGACGCTTTGACTGACCTTAAAAATTCATTAGACATAATTGCTGATATGGAACGATATTTTGATGAGGTTATACAGGCTGAATATATCGGCTATGATGAAGCTCATTACGCTTTAGTATCAGCGGCCGTTATTGACAGCGTAATAAACAGCTTTGTGTATAGATGTGATGAGGAAGATTATTTTGAGTGGACAAGTTCACAAAAATGTTTTGACTTTTCTCCCCTCAAACAAAAAGCAGTAACGGCTATTGGTGCCATTCTTTCTGATAATTCTGAATTAAGAGAATTGTGGGAAGAAAACGAGGAATTGTATGAAGCATGGAAAGAGGATAAACTTTCAATGCAAAAACGACTGCAACAATAACAAAAAGGAAAGGTGAAAAATCATGGGATTGTTTGGAAACATTTTTAAGCCGCTGCAAGGAAAGCTGACCGCTAAACAAGAAGAAAATATGAAAAAGGTAGCGGAAGTATTTAAGGAAAAGACAGGGAAAGATTATCAGACCGCCGTTGTCTGGAAAATGACAACAAAGAAAAAACTAACGAAAACTGTTCATACATATTACAACTGGCTTATGGGCTATGGCATAGACGATAATAACATTCCTGAAATCGTACTTATTCCCGTAGATCCTAAATGGGATTGGATTGATGAACCTATTTATTGCAAAAAGACTAATTCCGAAATGACGCAGGACAAGAAAACAAGCCTGTTCATCTTAAAGAATGACCAGCTTGAAGATGGCAAAATAGATTTACAGCTTATTAGTTCCGTGGCGATGATGGAAAATTATCTCATGGACGTTAATTATATGTTTGACTATGAAAAATTGAGTGAGTATTGCATGAAATATTGGATGGGTAAGTGATGGAGTTTATAGAAAAGTTTTTAAGTGAGTATTGGCAATATGTAACGCTTGTGATTGGTGCAGGTTTTGTGATATTCGGTTTTATCTGCAACAAAATAAAATTACCAAAATTCTTAACGAGAAATCCAGACGCAAAATATTCGTTCGGGTTGAGAATAGTGTATATATTACTTGGCATCGGCACCGTATTATATTCTCTTTTCTGTATTTTTTCTTGAGGTTAATAGTTGTTTGGGGGCCGCCAACGGAAACGGCATATAAAAAAACCGTTGGATTGGCGGCTGTGTTGTTATGCGCCTCAAATAGGGGCAGAAGTCAAACGGCGGTTTTGAAACTAATCATTTCAAGGCCGCCGCTTTTTTATACCCACGGCGGCAAAGGAGGTACGCCGTGTTTCTTTGCCTTGTCCATGCCCTTAATTTGTCAAAAAAAGCCCAGGCACCGGACCAGGATATTCTGATATTGGTTGCGAAAATTGTTCTAATATAAATAAATTCCTCGCTTTATGCGCTTGTGCGGCCTTGTGCTGTGCAAGCGCATTTTGCTTGCCTTACTTCTGGACAAAGTGTCCAGGGGTACGGGGCGGCTCCCCTGGGTGCCGCTCCCCGCCAGCCCTCCATTTTGTTTCCGATCAACCAACCCACCGAAACAAAATGGAGGACAAGTTATGACTACAATCAATATGAAAGATTTTTATTATTGGTACATAGTGGACGAGCTGGTGGAGGTGCCCGATGAAGTGGCCGAGGTGCTTCTGGCCAGCCGGAGGAATGAAGCGGCCTATCAGCGGCGGCTTACCCGGAACAAGGCGTTTTATTCCCTGGACTGCGATGACGGGATCGAATACTCCGCGTGTCTGCACGAGCCCAGCCCCCAGGAGCTCCTGGATCGGAAAGAAATGTTTTTCCGTCTGTGGAACGCCCTCAACTCCCTGCCGGAAATCCAGGGCCGCCGGGTGGATGCTCACTTGATCCTCGGCAAGAGCTACCGCCAGATTGCCCGCGAGGAGGGCGTGGATAAAAGCGCCGTCCGTTGTTCCGTGGAAAGCGGCATCAAACGGATGAAAAAATATTTAAGAGAAAATTTCTAATTACCATCTCCATTTGCCCCTTTTTTGTCCTGGGTATATGAGAGGAAGTTTTTTCCCTCTCCGTAAAGAGGACGCGGGGGCCCCAGGCCACAGTGCCGGGCCGCCGCCCTCTTTGCGGGGGAGCGCCGCCGCCGAGGATGCTGTCTTATGACGGGGCAAGAAAATGAGCGCGGCGCTCCCCTATATCTTTATGAAAAAGGGGAACGCTCTATGAACTACGATCCAGAATTGGCGGCCCTGCTTTCCCAGCCGTGGAGCGAGGGGGCCTGCCGGGGCTATGTGATCTCTGCGATGGAGCGGTGCGGCTTCAAGCCCGCCGACATTGAACAGGTCATGCTGGAGCTCCACGAGGTTTTTGACTACACCACCCCGGAGGAGGCTGCGGCTTACTACGAGCGGAGCCCCTATTGACTTCTGGACAAAGTGTCCAGAGGTCACACCGTCAAGCGGCCAGCGCCCTATGCGGGTGCTGGCCGTTTCCTTTATCCATACCGTTTTAAGAGGGAGGTATTTTATGCAGGCACAGGTCAAATACGAAAGCGAGATCAAAACTGCCGTTCTTGGGGATCGGACGATCACCGTCAAGAATGTTACCCCCATTTACCCGCCGCAGGAGCGGGATAAGCGAAGCCGTGAGGTCGAGCGGCGGCTGTTTGATGTGTTTGTAAAGTACGCCGGACAGAGGGGGTAGGCCGGAGTCATCCTTGTTGCATGGGGGCATTAGAGGTATAATATAGTTGTAGGTTGGCTCCCATTTATGGAAAGGGAGCTAATTATGGATAACAGAATTGACGCGATTTATGGGCGGCAGTCGATTGACAAAAAGGACAGTATCAGCATTGAAAGTCAGTTTGAATTTTGCCGTTACGAATTGAAAGGCGGTGAGGGCCGGGAGTACAAGGATAAAGGTTACTCCGGCAAGAATATTGAACGCCCGGACTTCCAGCGGCTTTTGCAGGACATCAAGCTGGGGCTCATCAAGCGGGTGATCGTCTACAAGCTGGATCGGATCAGCCGCTCCATTGTGGACTTTGCAAAGCTCATGGAGCTGTTCAAGCAGTACAATGTGGAGTTTGTGTCCTGTACGGAAAAATTTGATACCTCTACCCCAATGGGCAGGGCGATGCTCAATATCTGTATCGTGTTTGCCCAGCTGGAACGGGAAAGCATCCAAATGCGCGTGCAGGACGCTTTTTATTCCCGGTGTACCAAAGGCTACTATATGCGGGGCCGGACGCCATACGGTTTTGATACTGAGCCCATCGTCATGGACGGGATCAAGACAAAGAAGCTGGTGGAAAACGCGGAAATGGATTTTGCCGAGCTGATGTACCAGATGTATGCGGAGCCGAGCAGCTCCTACGGCGATATAACCCGGTACTTTGTCAAAAACTCCATTGATGTCTATGGAAAAGCCCTGCAACGGGCCTTTATCTCAAAACTGCTGAGAAACCCGGTCTATGTCCAGGCCGATATGGACATCTACGAATACTTCAAAGCCCAGGGCGTAAAAATCGAAAGCCCCCCGGAAATGTTCACGGGGGACAATAGCTGCTATCTCTACCAGGGCCGGGAGGGTGAAGAACAAATCCTTGTAATCGCTCCCCACCAGGGGCGCATCCCCTCCAGCCTTTGGCTGACCGTCCAGCGTAAGCTGTCACAAAACACCTCATTCCAGAATGGCCGCAAATGCCACAATACCTGGCTGGCCGGGAAAATCAAGTGCGGACGCTGCGGCTATGCTCTGGTGGGCTTGAGAGCCCAAAACGGCGTTACTTACCTGCGGTGCAAGCAGCGGGCCGATAACGGGAGCTGCGAGGGTGCCGGTACGCTGACGGCGCAAAGCATGGAGTCCTTTGTGTATGGCGAGATGGTGGAGAAAATGCGGAAGTATCACACGCTGAAAGGCGGCAAGGAACCGGGCTATAACCCCAAACTGACCGCCGCCCGTGTTGCCCTGGCAAAGACGGAAAGCGAGATTGAGAAACTTCTGGACACTTTGTCCGGGGCAAACCCGCTGCTCCTGCAATACGCAAACAATAGGATCGAGGAGCTGGACGCAGAACGGCAAAAGCAGTTAAAGCTGGTGGCCGATCTCACCGCTAATTCCGTTTCGGACACGCAAATTGACTGTATCACGAATTACCTCAACGATTGGGAGTCCGTGAGTTTTGACGATAAGCGCAAGGTGGTTGATATTCTCATATCCCACATTGATGCAACCAGTGAGAGCGTTACAATCCACTGGAAAATCTAAAGCCTGTTTCACTTGGCATTATGCCTTTGTAAAAAATAGTTTGAGTATGATAGAATAAAAGCATATGAAAATAATCTTTGATTGGAGTGACTGGAGTGATTCGAGTACAATGGGAGTTGGAAGAGGCAGTTGCATTGTTTGATGTGTATTTCAAAAATGGTGCATCACTATCGATTCCGGAAGAAAAGCTGTCAGAAATATCGAAAGCATATCATAACCGAGCAAACCAGCTTGGTCTTGTTGTAGATGGAAAATTTAGAAATCTTAATGGTCTAAAAATGCAAATTGGCTGCATTCACTATGTTGTAACACAGGGAAAGAGTGGTTTGTCTGGAGCGAGCAGTCTTTTTTACAAGACGTATGAACTGTTCAGAAATGAACCGGCTCGTTTCCGGAAAATAGCAGATGACTTTCATGAGAAATATTATGAATGAGTAGAAAAGATCGTTTCTGGGAAATCAACAGAAATAGATGGCATTATTTGTAACACTGTCAATTGAAGTAAGGTGTATGAACTGATATAATGATTTTTATAGAATGTGTTAGGTCAGTTTACAAGGAACTACACGCAGACCACGAAACGGGGGCTGCTGACAACAAATAAAGGCTGAGTATCAAGCACCGAAAAAGTGCGAGATATTCAGCCTGTTTTGTTGTCCGGGGTTTCCAAAGGGGCTTGCCCCTTGGCACACGACTTTGCTTGCAAAGTGTAGTGTGTTATACGCTCTGTCGGCGTTGCTGCGAAAATGAGGTTGCCGCCGGGTCGGGCAAGGGCATTTGAAGCAGCAGGAAAACAGGGCTGTGATTGCGTGTCGTGGAGCCGCAAGCGCAGGGCTGGTTTCGTCAGCAGACAGGGCGTATATGAAAGCCCCCGTTCCTCGTCCCACGCCGGACTTCGGGACAAAATGGTGTGCACCCCGTCAAGTAGACAGCGAAATAATTTACATTTTACGCATGAAAATCCTTCCTGCATACCATATGGTGCTGGGTGCTATGCAGCCAGTAGACGGTCATGGACTTCCATAGGGGTCCGCACACCCAGGCCGCGCTGGAGGCGGTGGAAGTTGTAATAGGTGATGTACTCCTGGATCATCTTGACCAACTGCTCCCGGCTGGTGAACCGCCTGCCATAGTAGCGCTCCCGCTTGAGGATGCCCCAGAAGCCCTCCATGGGGCCGTTGTCAATGCACTTTCCCACCCGGGACATACTCTGTGTAATGCCAGCTGCAGCCAGCTTGTCATGGAAGATCTGAGTGGTATAGGCGCTGCCCCGGTCGCTGTGGAGCAGAGGGCGGGCTCCGGGATTGCCCTCCAATGCCTGAGCCAGAGTGCGATGGACCAAGGCAGCGTCGTTGGTGTCCCGGATGACAAAGGAAACGATGCGCCGGTCACACAGATCCAGGATGGCGCTCAGGTAGAGCTTGCGCATGTTGGTGCCCGTATAGTAGTGAAACTCCGTCACATCGGTGAGCCACTTTTCGTTGGGGCGGTCGGCGTAAAATTGGCGGTCCAACACATTCTCCGCCAGCTGTCGGGGGGATGATGCCGCCCGAGTGCAGCCATGTGGGGCATGTTTTACCACAGACTGAATCCCAAGGCCACGGCAGATGCGCAGTGTCCGCTTATCGTTGACCGGCGTATGGTAATACTTGTCCAAATCGTCCCGAATGCGGCGGTATCCCTTGTCTGGGCTCTCCCGGTGGATCTCCTGCACCAACTGGGCGATGCGCTGATTCTCGGCGACGCGGCCCCCGGCTGTCCCGGAGCGCCACTGGTAATAGCTGGCCCGGGAGATATGCAGTGCACGGCAGGCTGGCCCCACAGGAAATCCCTCGTTTTCCGTACCGTAGCGCACCGCTTCATACTGCTGTTCCTGCCGAAACTGCCTCAGCGATCCCCCCTTTCCAGCTCTTGCACTTTTTTTCGCAGATACAGTTCCATTTTCAGCAATTCATTCTCCTTCTTCAACCGGGCGTTCTCGATCCGCAGGGCCTCATCCCGGCTCCGGGGCGTTTGGTCCGCCAGGCGCTTGCCACGCCGGTCCTCCAATCCCGCGGGACCCAACTCCTGATACTTTTTCACCCAGCTCCGCAGCGTCTGTACGGCTACTTGGTGTGCCTGCGCCACCTCTTGGAGCGCCCGGCCGCCCTCCAGACAGGCTAGCACCGCCTCCAGCCGTTCCTCTATGGTGTGGTCGTTCCTCATGATAGTTCCTCCTCTTTCTCTCTTGGAGTTTCTCTCATGATACGCCTTTACCCAGTCCAATACCAGATTCCCGGAGCGCAAATGATACTTTTCCGCGATGGCCATGGAACTGCCCTGACCGGACAGGTACTCCTCCGCCACTTGGCGCTTGAAGTCCTCGCTGTACTTCCGTTTGGAGCGATTCCCATTCTCCTCCAATGCCGAAATTCCCTCCGAGCGATACCGGCTGATCCAACTCTCCATGGTGGTGTGCCCCACTCCGGCCCGACGCGCCGCTTCCCGCATACGCAGCCGTCCTGCAAGATATTCCTCCACCAGCGAGACTTTTTCCTCAAAAGCAACTTCTTTTCGTTTGCCCATCCTGTATTCACTCCCAATGTTATTTTCCTGTCTGCTTTATTGGGAGCATACCAAAATGTCCCGAACTTGTGGACACACTCACAAAAAGCAAACAGATTTTTCTCTCAAAATTGGAATGGGCGGGGAAGCCATTTTAGGGCTTTGCTATCTCCCTGATAAATGAGAAGTTAAGTTTCGTCCATATATATTTTTACCTCGATGTATTCATGATTTCTTGCATAAGCAAACGACGCTGATTTTCTGATATAGTCAAATATATTTTCGTCTAAATCTTCGTCCCATGTTGTTTCGCTGAAAATTTTATTTTCAGCGGTTGGCTTATACAAGATGACTACATGGATTTGATAAAACTCTTCATCATCATTTGGAAACTGTCGAACTAATGAAATTTGAAAAAATGGTTCTTTTGAAAAATCAGTAAATGTTCCGGTTTCAAATAAAACCATATCTTCTTCAAGCGGTGTGCTGCACATCTGCTCAAAAACATCAACTATTTCTTCCACAGACATTTTATCCGTTATCTTATCTTCTAAAAACTTAATCAAGTTCTCCATTGATTTTCCTCCTGTAAATTCTTATTTATTGTTCTCTACTTCCGTCCCCGCTGTGGATTTGGATTTTTCAGCAAATCTGACTTATCAGTTCTTAGAAATGGGCGGGAAGCCATTTTAGGGCTTTCCCGCCTTGATTGCCCATCAGCAAAGGCGGGCGGGGCTGTCAATGGCGGCGCATTTGTGCGCCGTTCATCTTGACCGTTGACTGGCTCGGCTGGCTTTGCTATTTTCCCGGTAAGTGAGAATGGGAATAGGTATGTATCATATTATTTTATCATAATTCCATCTGGCAAAATAATATCGCCATCATCTCCACTCACATCAAAAAATCCAACCTTGTGTTTTTGAGCTAAACTACGCATAAGTTCATACGCCTCGTCTGCCACCGACCAAGAAAACGCAGCGTAAATTACATTATACCCAATACTGTAATCAACCATATGCAACTCCAAATTTTCATCGTCATCAAGAGCATCGTCATTCGGTGCATATTCCCCATTCATGGGCGGGAATTTTTCTTTCATTTCCATAAACCAGTTTTGTAAAGCCGGAGAAGAAACACTAATCGTTTGGTAATCATGTTCTTCCTCCCATTCCATTTGCTTTTCATACCATGCCATAAACTCTTTTTTTGTGGTAGGTGCTTTTGTTCTCTCAAAAACCATCAAATCATAACTCATATTGATAACTCCTTTCAGATTTCTTGTTTATCGCTCTCTTATTTTCTCCCCCGCTGCGGGTTTGGATTTTTCAGCAAGTCCGACTTCTGTGCAATCTTTTTCAGCCACTTCTTTTCTTCCTCGGACAGCTTTTTCAAATTCAGCTTGAGCCGCTTACAGATAAACGCCAAAGCCGCTTGCTCCGGGTCGCTGTCTGGACTGGCAGTTTCCTCGGCGGTCTGCAAGAAATCTTCCAGCGGATTGTCCTCCGGGACGCTGAAAAAATCGTCCTTATGGGCTTCCCGCAGGTCAAGGGTTATCTTGTTTATGTCTTGCTGTATCACATAGCGGCAAAAGCTGTCATCGTCAATATGGGCGGCGACAAGCTGCCTTAACTGCGGGTCGGACAAGCCGGGATTGTGCTGCTTCATAATGGTTGCGCTCATAATATCCACAATGGCATTTGCGCTCTGTACCTGCTTGACTGCCGTTCCGTTCACATAGATTTCAAGGTCAGCCATTAGCCGGGGGAAATCCGGGTGTACCGCCAGCTCACACAAGAGGGAAGTATCCACCCGCCCACTTTTCAATAGTTCAATCATATCATCACTCAAACACAGGTCTGCAAGATCGGCGTTTGGGTGATTTCTTGTTTGGGACAGCCCCAGCAGATAATCGGCAGTCACGCCGTAAAACTTCGCCAGCTTGATAATGGCATAGTGGCTGATGTCCTTGAAGTCCTTTGCTTCATAACTGCCCAGTGCAGACTTGGAGAGATTTACCTGTTCCTCAAGCTGCTCCAGCGTCAGCCCACGCTCCACACGCAGGTCTTTCAATCGTTCTTGTATGGATAGTTCCATGCTCCCCCTCCTTGTCTGCTTGATAGTCAAAAATATTTCTAATTTTCTCGCAGATAATTCACTGATATTGTCAACTGCTCATTTTACTCGGTAGCACAAAGCTCATTCATTTTTGGAATCAGTAATTTATCCATCCAC
>OGHB01000307.1_pt1 | contig 32852 bp, 14 predicted proteins | sample 1571451 | NCBI WGS metagenome assembly OGHB01 (sample SAMEA2582071, study PRJEB24529) | metagenome | biome: Human gut stool | place: China | collected 2011
TTCTGATTCTGATTGTGATACAGATTGTGACTTAGACACTACTTCTGATTCTGATTGTGATACAGATTGTGACTTAGACACTACTTCTGATTCTGATTGTGATACAGATTGTGACTTAGACACTACTTCTGATTCTGATTGTGATACAGATTGTGACTTAGACACTACTTCTGATTCTGATTGTGATACAGATTGTGACTTAGACACTACTTCTGATTCTGATTGTGATACAGATTGTGACTTAGACACTACTTCTGATTCTGATGAAGATTGTGATTTAGACACTACTTCTGACTCGGATTGCGAGTTTGAAGCAGAGTTTGAGAATGATTGCGATTGAGAAGCAGACTCTGAGTCATTCATCTTCACGAAGTAATAGTTAACATCAGTTGATGGTTTAACATTACTTGGAATTGAGTAGTTGTTTGAGAATGAAGAGTAACCTTTCAACCCTGCATAAGTAATGCTTCCATCTGGTTGAGTTACCTTAGATGTTGCAACAATATCAGCATTACGTCCAGCAATCAAGTTCCAAGCGTTGTTTCCCTTACCAGATGGTGTCAAAGAAGGATCTGGTGCATCCGTAAATGGTTTTGCAAATCCTTCAGCAACCTTGGTTTCATCGTGTACGAGGTTAACTTTCTCTGTAGTAGACTGCCAACCAGTAATTACAAGTGATTTGCTTCCAGCAGTCTCGGTAACATCAATATAGTAGTCACCATTTTTGCTGTTTACTCTTGTAACTTTACTTTCTACAGCCTTCCATTCTTCACCAGCTTTATTTACTTTACTAGTGTAGAGGAGTGTGTATTTAGATACGTCTTCTGTACCTACATCACTTGCGCTAAAGTTGCCTACTTGAGATGGATCAAGGGCATAGAATTTTGTAACAGTTGAACCATCAGTATCAACGATTTCAGAAATACGTTTCACGTAGTAGTGGTTTGCTCCACCTTGAAGTTCGACAAGTTTTTGACCAACAACACCCTTACCAAGGATACCAGATGTCAATTGAGTCGAATCTGTTGTCGCAGCTACAGGTTTGTAACCAGCAACATCACGGTTTCCTGAAGCTGTGAATTGTTGACCTGCAAGACCTGTTTGAGTGTAGCTTGCAAGAACTGTTTCATTTCCAGTTGGTGTGTATGTTTTACCTTCTGTGTATTTGCTGCTATCAACTACTTTATAGCTAGTTGTTTGATCAACTGTTGCATAAGGAACAGAAGTTTGAACGTTAGGTTTGTCTTCACCTTGGTTACCTGGGAAGTTTGTATCACGGATTTGAAGTGTTTCATACTCAAGGTTAGCGTTTACCAATGAGAATGTAACGTTACCTGGATCAGATCCGTTAGCACCTGTGTAAGTCAAAGTATTAGTTACATCAGAGTTGTTGTTTGTGATGTAGCTTGGAAGAGAGATGTTACTTTCTCCAGCTTTGATTGTACGAGTGTAAACTTCTGAACCGTCAGATTTCTTAACGATACGCAAGTAAACATCTGGGTTAGCTGAAAGGCTACCTGTGATTGCAGAACGGTCTACTGAAAGAGTAGCGTAGTAATCAAAGTTTGTTTTAGCACCTGTAGCGTGATCTGTTTTGAGGAATTGCCATACACCGAAAGTAAAGCGATCAGCGTTTGGATCCAAAGCATAACCAGCTTCATTGAATGGTGCATCTTCAATCGTTGCACCATTCGCATTTGAAATAACTGGGTTAGTATCTACACTACCAGTAGTGCTTGTTGAGATTGGTGCCAATTGAGCTGTCACTGCAGCAACACCGTTAACTACTGAGTTACCTGTGAAGCCGTTGTCAGTGATTTTAGTCATCATGTTGTCAACAGCGTTACCAAGGCGCTCACGTTGTTCTGCGTAAGCAGCGTTTGTTGCTGATGCAGCAAGCAATGTAGTTGATTTAGCAACTTCTTCTTGAACTGTTGCGATAGCAGTTTGGATTTCAGCTTTAGCAGCTGTATCAGTCAACTTAGCTTGGTAATCTTTAGCGATACCTACAAGCAATTCTGCTTCTGAAACGTTTTGATCCAAGATAGTTTTTTCATCTTCTTGAGTAGCTGTTTCTGATGCAGTTGCAGCTGTTGAAGTTGCTGATTCTGAAGCTGATTCTGAATTTGAACCGCTGTTGCTTTCAGTGTGTGATTGGCTTTCAGAAGTTGAGTTCACTTTGCTAAGTGATACTGATTCTGAAATAGCTTGTGACAATTCTGCTGATACAGATTGTGATACTGAAACTGAAGCATCTGTACTTGCTTGAGCGTCTGCTGAAGAGCTTGTAGACTCTTGGCTTGTTGATGCTACAGTTGAAGCTTCTGAAGCTACTGTTTCTGATACTGGAGCAGCGCTCAAGGCAACTGAATCAGAGTTAGCGATAATGTCATGGTTTGTAGTTGCTTGGCTTTCCAAAGCTGGTGCAGTTGTTTCTTCGGCTTGAGCAGTGTAAGTTGCTACTGCACCACCTGCCACAGCACCTGCTGCTGCAATCCCTTTAAGAAGAGCTGTACCTGAAAGAAGAGAAGATTTTTCTTCTACATTTTGAACTGTTACTGACGGTGCGTCTGCGCCACCTTTAACAACTTTGAAAAGTCCAAAGTTAGATGTTGCAGCACGAAGCCAGTTTTTACCTGATTTGATAAGTTTGAAGCGAGTCACGCGATCTGTTTCGCGGAATTCACCTTCGTTACGTCTAAAAAACATATTTACCTCCTAAAAATATGAGTCATTTCCTAATCTGGAAATTACATTTTATAATATAACACAAGTTGACTAAAAATTGTTCTTTTTTGTCTCATTTTCTTCGAAATCTGTAAGGTTTTCGCAATTCTGAATTTTCTGTTATTTAACAATAATTGATTATATTTTAGATTTAAAACGGTTTAAACACTTGTTTTTACGCTATTTACTGCAGGTTTTCTTATTTTTAAAGACCTGAGTTTTTACTTTTAAATTTTTCTACAATTCGTTTTGTAGTAAATTGTCGAACAATTACAATCAATTATTCAGGACTATTTTTTTACATTTATAAGTCGATTGTCAAGTGGTTTTTTAACATTAATCCTAATTCGAGACAGGTCTTTCTTAAGTCCTTAAGTCTAAAGTGAAAATGATTTGAGTGGTTTTCATAAAAGTCAAGATATATGCTCAGATTTATAGCAAAAAAGGATTATCTTTCGATAATCCTTTTTCTATTAGCTCAACGCCATGATAGCATCGATAAAAAGTTTCTTTGTGAAGTAACCGTTACTGATGAGATAGGCTGTGTGGCGAGCATTAGCCACCATCTGTGCATACTGCTCCTCGGTACATTCTTGAATGCAACGGTCTGCTTCTTCCAAACTTGAAACGACGAAGCCTAGACCATGTTCCTTAATGTAGTCTGCATTTGAGAGATAGCTAGGCACTACGACTGGTAAACCAGCTGCTAAGTATGTTGAGAGTTTATAAGAGATATTCATCTTATAGTAGTCAGGCTCGTCCTCTGGATTTTCTGAATTACCCCAGACCAGACCAAAGCCTCCCTTAGATAGCTCTAGCAAAAGCTCATGTTTATTTCGCCAGCCTTCGAGGTGGACTTTGGAATAATCCTTATCTTCTTGTTTCTCAGCGTAGACGTGGAGAGGGGTCGTTTGTTTCCAGTCTAGGACGTGTGGGAAACGGGTTGGGTTCCCAGCAAAAATCATCTTCTTCTGGAAACTAGGTTGGTGTAGGTCAAGACTGTGAGGTAAATCCCAAAGTTTTTGGATGATAATCTTCTCAACTGTTAACCCTTCCTCAATCAAACGATCACGCATCTTTTCAGAAGGAACCACGACGACATCACAGAGATTGTACATGTCAATATAAGCAGACATGAGATAGTAGTTACTATCAAACATGAGAGGTGGAACGTCATGGATAAACATAACAGTCTTAGCATTAACAGCCTTGAATTTACGGAGTAATCGGCTATCCCACTCACTACCATTCCATGATGGAGACTGGAAGAAAACGATGTCTCCAACACTCAGTCCTGCTACAATCCCATCAAAGCGGGAATTAAGCTCTCCATCTGGCTCTTGGCTACTATCATAGAAATAAATTCCTAGTTCATTAGCACCGAGCTCTTTGGCAATCTTCATGGTATCATTTTGGGCAATCAAAGCTACACTACGTGAGGACTGGCCAAATAAATTTGTAAAATGTACGCGCATGACATACTTCTTTCTATTATATAGTAGGAAGTCCTTTACTTATAAGAAACAATCATAAAAATAAGTAAGAGGATAAAGAGGGCTATGCTGATAGCCAAGGTCAACATTTTTCGAATCGGTTGGCTAGCCCAATAACTTGGTTTACCGATATTACTAGTAGCATCCGTTGAAAAAATCTGCGTTTGACGCGGTTGGATGGTCACTAGGATGATAAGGGCAACCGAAAGAATCACTGCTAGAACCATAAATACTAACATCATAAGACTACCTCAACAAACCAATAAGGGTGAAGATCAAACCGATGATAATAACAAGTCCGAGCATGATTGAAAAGCTCTTGTTAATCTTCTCTCCTCTGGTTTCTTTTTCTTTTGTGATAGGCTTTTGCTTGAGTTCTTCCATACGGCCTTCAACGTCACCGTAGAATAAATCTTTTTTAGACATGATTTCCTCCTAAAAGTGATTGTAAGCGGTCGGCCAACTCAGAGGCAGTCAGGGTGTTGGCTTGAGCTTTTTGAGCTTGCATGGCTTCTTGCATGGCTTGATCATCGCCTAGGACCTGCTTAATCTTGGCAACCATAGCTGGATAGTTCTGACTGGCATAGATATGCTCTGGCGCTGTATAGACAGGTCCATGAGCTGTTTCTGAAAAGGCCAAAATCAACAATTGGTTTTCAAAGGCAGTTCGTGTCGCCTTATACAATTCATTATGATGGTTAATGTCCAAGTAGAGGTCAGACTCTTGATAGAGCTTGTCCAACTGCTTGTGACTAGCGTTTGGATGGAGCACAACGTTTGAATAACGCATCATTGAAAGCAATCTTGGTGACATCTCAGTGACTGCCGCAATCTGGAAGGTCACATCAGGGAGTGACTCAACCAAGGCTTCCAAACGCTCAATTTGGTCTGAATTGGTTGCGATAAAGGCATTACGAGGTTTGCCATGATTTTCCTTGAAGTCATAGGCATAACCAAGAGACAAAATCTTATGATGTTTGTCCTCTGGCGCCAAGGTCAAGGCCTTTTCATAAATGGCCTTATCAGGAATGATGATGGCATTGGCTCTGGCTGAATTATCCTCCAAGATACCATTCATGTTACCTGGAAGGACATCACCCAGTGGCTCTTGCCAAACAAGGACATCATTGGCACCTTTATTTTCCATAGTCCATGAGACGATGAAAGGTGTCGCCAAGCTATTAAAGATAATGTGGTCGATATCACCAAAGACCTGAGCCAGGAAGGCTTTGATAAATTCGGTACGGTTGGCGAAACGGTGAAGGGCTTGTCCAGGTAGGGTCAAGAGAATATCACCGGTGAGATGATTTTCCAAGATACGTTCGTCGCCTTCTTTGGTTTGGTAGCTGGTAAAGACTGCCTGACCATTCTCATCATGAGTGGTCTTGGCAAAGCAGAAACCGTACTTGTTGTAGTGGTCCACTTGGCGAATCTTACCTGACTTGTCCAACCATTCGACACTTTTGACGATACGAGCCTTGCTCCCTTCAGGATAAGTGATGCGGGCACGATCTTCGGTGAGGTTAGACACACGCGCCATCTGATTGTTCCCTGAAATTTCCCAAAAGGCTGGCACAGGAACTTGGTTGAAAAAGCGTGGTTTGCCTGTTTCCTCTGCTGCTTCCACATAGTAGGTGAAAGGAGAGAGAGCTCCTTGAGGGAGGAATCCATCTGGATTGATAACAACTGTTGTGGCATCGTAGCCTGCTGCCTGAAGAGAGTAAGCCAAATCCTTACTGGCTTGATTGTAGTAATCACATAAGAATATCATGAGCGTACCTCCTCAAGTAACTGTTTCCAAGCTGCCTTGACTTGGCTAGTCAAGAAGCCTTTGGCAAGGTCATAAGATTTTTGGCGCATGGCATCGATATTGCCTTCTTCATAGAGACGGACAATGGCATCCTTATAGGACTTGGTGATAACATCCACAACATGATTTTCAGCGACGGGGAGGAGATAACCGTTGGCCCCATCTTGAATAAAGGTTTGATTCCCATAAGGCACGTCAAATCCAATCATCGGAAGACCTGAGCCAACAGCCTCCATAAGAGTAAGTCCAAAACCTTCGCTGGTTGAAGCTGTCAGATAGACCTCGTACTGGCTATAAATATCAGTCAAGTCAGCGTGGCCCATGAGTCGGATATAGTCGCCAGCTTGTGCTTCGACAATAATCTCACGCAACTTGGCATCCATACTACCACTACCGTAGATATCAAAAGTGATATCAGGCAGAGTCTTATGAACCTCAATCACCGCACGCACCAACCAGTCAATGTGTTTTTCCTGGGCCAAACGTGAGGCCGTAATCATCGAGAATGGCTTACGTGGCTTGTCTTGGCCAACCAATTCAGGCAGACTTCCCACTGGAATGGTATAAATCTTTGGATCATGGTTGGTGTAGCGACGGAATTGTTCCTGTAAGATTTCCTTCTGACGATCAGTGGCCACGATAAAGAAATCAACCTTGTCCGCATTGGTAAATTGGTACTCGTAATAGTTATTCCAGAGAATGTAGTTGTCATCAGTTTGATTGACACTAAAATGCTCAGCGTGAACAACTACACCTAGGCGAGCAGCCTGTGCTTCTTCAAAGACCAACTGACCAATACCTGTTTCACGGTCCAAAATGACCACATCATTCTTGGTTAGGGCCAGACGTTTGAAGAAATAGCGAAGAAATTCTTGCTTACCATAGAGGACCTGATCAGGGAAACGATAGATATCCTGATTATTGTCTCCTACAATCATGTCATAGGCTGTAGACCCATCTTCGTTATAAAAACGACGTTGGTAAACTTTGGCTTGATTGTCCTTAGGCGCAGAATACTCACTGCAATAACGAGTGTAAGAGTAAAAGTCCTTGCGCAAGAGCTTGTCATTGACAAAATAACTCACGGTTTCCACGGCATCTTTGTCCACCGCACGAAGGGTACATGCCACCACCATATTGTCTTGTGGATAATGGTAACGAATGAGGCGGCCAGCTACTTCCTTGCGCTCAGGATTGGCAGGTAAGATGGCCTCGATTTCTGCTAGGCTAACAGTTGATGGTGCAATCTTAACATCTGTAAAATAGCTATGGAGCCAGATGATTTCGTCGTCTGAAAAACCAATCTTGCTAGTCATATGCTCGATATTATCTCCAAGGATGAGATCCATAAAGACAAATTTTGCCTCTTGTCCCATTTCCCTGAAAATCTTGGCACGATAGGCCTGGGCATATTCAACACCACTGCTGGCCCAACCGATACCTAAATTAATATTATATACTGTCATAATTTCCTTATTTTATGGGAAATGGCTGATGATATCTCCTTTTTTAGTGACTTGCACCTGACTGAGGAGAAGATTACGAACCATATCCTTTCTGATTTGACGTTTCATGGCTTCAAAGCCCTTGTAAGCCTCTTGGTAATATTCGACAATCGGGTTCTTTTGACTGAGTTGTTGACTACCAATAGCCATTTGAAGTTGTTGCAGATAGTCTACCTGCTCCACCCAGTTGTCATCCACAGCCTTAAGCATGGATAGGCGTTGGAAATACTCGTTAAGTTCCTTGGTTTTCAACTCCTGCTTTTTAGCATCAAGTTCACGATAGGCAAACTGGTAGATGAGTTCCAAGACTTCCTCACGATTGTTGAGGTCCAGATCCTTAGGAATTTCATTGATGCGGAAGCTGATATTACGCAAGATAAAGTGGTAAAGATTTTCCGCTTTTGAGAAATCTTCTTCAGCCATAGCCTGGTCGATAAAGTCATCAAGAACCTCGTCGATAACAGTGTCCAAACCTTGATTGTGATAGATGAGGCGGTCACGTTGCGCGTAGATCATCTCACGTTGGATGTTCATACTTTCTGCAAATTCAAGGGTCTGACGACGTGAGGTACGACCAGAACTTTCACTGGCTTCTTGGGCTTTTTCAACCAATTTACGATACTTGCGGCCTGTCAATTCCTTAGGCTCGATGTGATCACTAATGGCGTATTCTTTGTAGGTACGGTGAACCCAAGATGGACCGTATTTCTTAATCACATCATCTTCAAGGGAGACAAAGAATTTAGACATACCAGGGTCTCCCTGACGTCCAGAACGGCCACGAATTTGCAGGTCAATACGCTGACTTTCCATACGTTCGGTACCGATAACGACTAAACCACCGAGTTCAGCCACACCCTTACCTAGCTTGATATCTGTTCCACGTCCAGCCATTGACGTCGCAACCGTCACAGCACCCATTTGTCCAGACTCAGCAATCATCTCAGCCTCACGTGGCGCATTGTTGGCATTTAGGAGGTTATGAGCAATTCCTTCACGCAAAAGCAAAGAAGAATAAAGCTCTGACATTTCCACCGAACCAACGAAAATCAAGATTGGATTGCCTTTTTCATGATAATGCTTAACATACTCTAAAGAAGCAAAGACCTTCTCTGGTAGGGTCGCATAAATCTTATCTGGATAGTCGATACGTTGTTTCTTACGGTTGGTTGGAATTTGAATAACCTTCATGCCATAGGTATCGAGAAATTCTTTTTCCGCAACCTTACCCGTACCAGTCATCCCTGAAATTTTCTTGAATTTTTTAAAGAGACTTTGGTAGGTGATTGAAGCCATGGCTCTGGTTTCTTGTGACAAGGCCACTAATTCCTTGGCTTCGATGGCTTGGTGGAGTCCACCTTGGAGCTTGGTCAATTCCAAGAGACGACCTGTCGATTTATCAAGAAGGACCACTTCAGGTCCCTTCTTGCCATCACGAATGATATAATCCTTGTCCTTTTTATAGAGCAAGTGGGCACGAAGAGAAAAGAGCAGGTGACGGGCAAAGGTGCTGTTTTCCTCATCGTAGAGGTTACCGATACCAAGGTAATTTTCAGCAGCCTTAGCACCCTTAGTGGTCAACCAGACTTCCCCTTTTTCCTCTTTGAAGATATAGTCTTCACCCTCGACCAAGGTGGTCATAAGCGTATCCATCATCCCATAATAGTTAGACTGAACACGGGGTGCACCAGAGATAATCAAAGGCGTCTGGGCACTGTCAAGGAGGACAGAATCCACCTCATCGACGATAGCATAGTTAAAGGGACGCATGTATTTCCCGTCTTGGTTAGAAGCAAGGTTATCAATCAAATAGTCAAAGCCTAAGCTAGAATTAGTCGTGTAAACGATGTCTGATTGGTAGATAGCACGCTTTTCTGCTGGTTCCATCTCATTGCTGCCTTCCACACAGGGAACACCAATCGTCAAACCTAGGAACTCGTAGACCTGACCCATTTCCTCAGCGTCACGGATAGCCAAGTATTCATTGGTCGTAACCAGAATGGCCCCTTCACCTGACAAGGCATTAAGGTAAACTGGCATGGTAGCCGTCAAAGTCTTACCCTCACCGGTATTCATCTCAGCGATATGACCTTGGTGCATGACAATGCCTCCCATGACCTGAACATCATAAGGGAACATGCCTAACACGCGCTTATCCGCTTCACGAACAACCGCAAAGGCTTCAGGCAGGAGGTCGTCCAAGCTCTCTCCTTGAGCCAAACGCTCCTTAAATTCCTGCGTTTTATTTTTCAACTCAAGGTTGCTCAAACCAGCCATTTCATCGGCTAGGCCATTAATTTCCTTGAGTATCTCCTTAACAGGGAGAATAGGATTCAGTTGTTTAAACATGTTCTTCTCCTGTTTCTTCCAGTTTTAAGTTGTAGAAATCTAGCTCTTTGACCCCAGCACTCAAGAGGGAAATACGGTAGGTATAGGCCTCGTGAGGGTAAACAAAGGTCATGTGGGTACTCTTTTCAATGAGCTGTTTGATTTCATTGTCATAACGGTCCAAAAAGCTGACTTTCAAAAAGACTGAGCCTGTTGGGACAGCTTCGAGATTGGCCGTCAAATCATAACTATGCCCCTTTTTCAAAAGTGGGAGGGCAGGCTGGGTACGACCAGCTTGATAGTTTTGGATGGCCACCCAAGACTGGATTTCCGTTCCTGATGGCACCAAAGGATTGTAAAATTGCACAGAACCATCTTGGCGCTTAACAATTTTTGAGCCATACATGTAGGCTTTGTGGTTTAAGCCCCACAAGATTTCTGATTTCTTGTTTCTGAACATTCTTACTCCTTCCTTCCAAAATCATTTTCTAAAATCATACGGTAAAAATTAACAAACCAAGTTGTCGCCGTATAAGAATCATCGTTGTGTCGCCCTGACGTTCCCTTGCTGAGAATCTTAGCCCCTGAGTAATAGAGAGACTTGGTAATGTCCTCGTAGGCCGTCGGATCCATATCCTCGTCTTTCATGTAGGAAAGACCAAAAGTTGTATTTGAGAAGTCTGCTTTTTCAAATTTATCCCAGAACTTCTGATTAAGAGCCTCGACACCTTCATTATCCAAGCGTCCTGTCTGCAAATGCAAGACATCAATTCCTGTTGGGAAAACCTCTGGCGCCAAGAGTCTGGCACGATTACCGATAGTACCAACATTTGCTAGAGGCTTAGACATGATGATGGCGTGAGGCTCAAAGTCCGCACCATAGTACATAGATGGGAAGGTTCCCATAGACATTCCTGAGAGAATGAGCTGACTATTGTCAAAACCTAGGTAGTCCAAGTAATGTTGGATGGTGTCTTTGATGCTATTTTCAAGTTCTTCAGTTCCCATGTAGAAGGCTCCCCCTTGGAGACGAGGGTCTGAAAAGAGCAAGAATGGCGTTCCCATCCCCTTCATCATTCCGAAACCTTCGAAACCTTCGGCAGGACGGAAACCTGAGAAGTAAACTGACAAAGGTGGCTTGAAGTCCCCTGGATAAAAGAAATAGTTGATTTCCTGACGCTTGCTATCGTGGAGAATTCCTCCACCAAGTACAAATTTTCCGAATTGGAAACGGGTCAAACGTTGGTGGAGCCCACCGATAGTAATCTGGCCTTGGCCTTTCATCTCAAGACTAGCAGACAGGAGGAAGGTCGTGTCCTCATCGAGGACGATAGCTCCCTTGCGCATTTCTTCTTCTGAAACGATATAGGTCTTGAAAATACCTGCGACCGAACCTTCTGGCAAAAGATTGAGAATCAAGCGACACTCACAAGTCTCCTCTTTTTCAAACTCCAACCAAAGCTCGATAGGATTTTCCTTGCTGGCTCTGACATTATAGGTCCAGTCCAAGACAGGGCTGAAATCTTGACCATAATCCCCTTTTAAAATGACATTTTCATAACCATGGTAGGTCACTTGGCCAGTAAAATTGGGGTTAACCTGGGTCGTGAACGGAAACATCTTATCCCCGTACTGCCCTGAAAAGAGTGCTTTTGAAAGGGTAAAGAGCAACTGTCCTTGATTTGAAAAATCAGTCGGCACAGCACACATTTCCTTGATGAACTGAGCAAGTATCTCATCTGTCACTTCAATCGTTTGATCAAAGAAAATAGTGTGAGGAATCAAATGCTCTTTAATAGCCATCAATTCCTCAAGACCTGAAAGACTGTCCACAATGACAGCTGTGAAAGTCTTGATTTCGTCTTCTTCGATGGTTTCTTGCAAGGTCTCAAGCTGACCAAGATTGCAATAATACCATTTCATATTTTCAGGAATTTCCTGAATTTCTGACCAGTTGGATGGTCCAACTTGTAGTATTTTCAGGCGATTATCCTTGGTCATTCTGCTCCTCCTTCAACCAATTTTCCCATTTTTGCACCAAACGGTCTCCTGTGTTTTCCTTAATTTTCTCAATTGAGTAGATAAGGGAACGGTTCCAGTTGTTCAACTGTCCCAAATAGTAGTAAGCCCCTTTTTCAAAATCGGACAAGTGCTTCAAGATATAACCATTTTCTTGGTGGGTCACATACTCAGACGCCACACGGTTAATTTGTGGAATACCAGCACTAATCCCTGCAATTTGTGTATAACGATTAGGTTCCTTGCTCAAGTCGACAATGAGTCGTGTAAACTGAAGGGACTTGATAAGGGCAGTCTCGTCACGCAGGTCTTGGAAAGAAAATCGGCTTACGATTTCATTATTTTCTTCCAATTTATTTTCTGCACCACTACTTTCGACAACCTCTTCAAAGACTTCTGGACTCAATCGTTCTTCAATCATTCTTTCCACTTGATTTTGCAGGCTAGCAAGTTGCTCTGGATTGGCATTAAAAGCCCCAAACTCAACCTGTGTCTTAGGATACTTAGCCACAAAAGCCAAGACCTGATAAATCGCCTCTAAATCCAATTGGTCAAAGTCAACCTGATAAAAGATCTTAGATTCTTTGACACGTTGACTGGTTCCCAAAGCCAAACGGGTATCGAAGGAAGCCATGTGTTTGAGTTTCTTAGCCTCTTCTGGATAGGCAACTTGAAGTTGCTCCAAGTAATCGTAACGGTCAGCAATCAACAAGTCCACTTGTGGCAGAAATCCTGCATAGGTGTCAATACTATCGTCCTGATTACGTTCTGCGAACCAAGTCAAAATCTTAGTGTTGGCTGCTGGCAAGTGGTCGAAGAGGTGTTTGTTATGGCGCAAATCTGAGGCGATAACAAAACGGTCCTCTGCTTCTACCTTTTCCTCCAAGAATTTAGTCAAAAATTCCCAGATAACTTCTGAAAGGTCACCGTAGTAACTCTTATTAAAACGACCTTCTGTACGAGGGTTGGCTACAATCCCACGACCATCAAAGAAATGACAAAGCTGCCAAACTCCCTTGGCATTAAGGTAGTTTCGATAGCTTGGTTGTCCATCTTCATAATAAAGACTACTTGAAATAAAGCCGCGGTCATCATAGATGTCTTCACGAATGATTTGCTCATCTTTATAGTAGCGAATCATGCCAATAAAGCCTTCTGAACCGAACTCAATCTCGGCATAACGCTTGTGTTGGCATTGCACCACGATAGCGAATGGTGTGTGAACAAAGGTAGAGCCTTCTGGCCATTCCAAATCCGTCACCTGAAGGTTTTTCATTTCTTCATCAGTGATACCCTGAATCAAGTCAAAAATAGCCGTATAGCCAACTTCCAAGACATCATGACGATGTAGGAAATAACGCAAATGCGGTTGATAGGCCAAAAGCAAAAGCTGAGGTGCTAAATCCTCATCCTGAAAAATACGAACTTGGTGCAAGCTATCATCAAATTCGATTTTTTGGCGGATACGGTACCAAGGATCAATGGCCGTCTTCCAAAATTCATCCGTCTGTCCATACCAAGCTGGAATAAAATAATACATGAGTTCTCCTTCATTGTCTTTTCATCACAATACTTGAGATTGAGGGGCAGACCGATCACGCATCACCAGCCTGCCTCTCAACCCCACGAGGGGTGAGATATTATACATTTTCAAAAAGTGGGGTATAGGAAGTGTTAAGCTTCAAGGCTTTCATTTCCTCGTTAACGTTATAAATCATACCGCTAAAAATCAAGAATGTCCCAGGAATCATACTAAGCTGTAGGTAATCTGGATTGACCAAGATAATCAGCATTGGAGCACCTGCCATAAAGAGCATATAAAGGGCACCGATGAAACCAAGTCTAAGCACCAAATGGTTGATATAGGCACTGGTTTCTTGGCCTGGATAAACGCCGTAGATGTACTCACCTGACTTACGCATACGCTCAGAGATTTGCTCACCAGAGACATTAACAAAGGCAAAGGCTAATCCTAGAACGAAGAGCATGACCAGGTAAACAACCAACCAAAGAGGTTGACCGACCGTCAAGGCCTTGATGGCACCACTGGTCCACTTGTTTTCAGGATGGATAAATTGAATCAGCATAAAGACGTACTGCGGAATGCTGACCAGGGACATGGCATACATGAAAGGCATCCCTCCGGCTGGATTCAACATAATATCCAAGTAAGAATACTGTTTGAAGCGGTTATGAATATTGATTTTATTGATTGAGATACGGTATCTAGCCCTCTGCACAACCCCTGAAACATAGAGGAAAATCAAACTGAACAGAATCAGAGGAAGCAAGACATTCCAACCAATACCTAATTTTTCAATACTATCCATGATTTGATAAGGCAGATTGGCCATCATACTTGCCATCAAGATGACAATGGAGCCCCCAATCCCAAAGAGGGAGTTGAGGTCTGATAACCAAACCAAGAAAAAGGTACCGGCAATCAATAAAATGGTATTCATGAAAATAGCGAGACTAGCATTAACCCCTGAAACAATAGGTAAATTCAAGGATACTGCCAAAGATTGAACAATGGCAATCCCCAGGGCCAGATACATGCGTCTACGGTCCTGAATCTCAATGGGGAGATTTTTCAAGCCCATTTTCTTAGAGAAAGAAAACATCTGCCAGAGAATCATGGCCGACATCCAGGGCGACAAGCCCACTGAAAAAAGAGACATGGACCTGAGGTTTCCACCCATCATGGCACTAGAGAAAGCCAAGGAACCGATGGCTCCCCCAAAGATATTTGCATTTTTCAAATCTACAAACGGTAGAACCAATTGATTTCCCAAACAATAAATAAAGAGGAAAAAGAGGGTCCATAAGACACGTTTGGTGATTATCGATTGACTAATTTTTTTCACTATTACTCCTATTTCCTGCCCATAGACAGGCTGATGTTATTTCGATTGAAACGAGACAGAGACGCCATTTCAGCCTACTTATCCAAACAAAGGATTACAGGCTCTTCTTACGCATTTGGCGAATGGTCTCAGCCATCTCTTTCCAACGATCTCTTGAGTAGGTTTGTTGGTTATGCTTGGTTGACTTGAGGTCCTCAAACCCTAGAATCGGTTTATTTTCAAACCTAAAAGCATCAAGAATCTCCACTACCTTTCTTCCTGGATTGATATCCAAAAGCAAGTCGCTGGTCCGCACCAATTCCAAATCTAGCCCGTTTAAGCCCGCAATGGCTGAGTAAACCGTCACATTTGGATAGGTAATCAATTGAGCCAGTTTATCAGTCACATGCTGGCGAGAGGCTATTTTAAACTGTACCTTAGGAAGAGCCGAGATAAGATCCGTCAAATGCGGTATTTCCGAAATGTTGGTGTAGACCAAACAAGTGAATGGACGACCCTTAGGATAAATCATGTCCTCTGAAAGTGGTGATAAAGTAGCATTTTCAGAGACCCCTGACCAATCCATTTGAGCATAGAACCACCAGACCTCACGATAGGCTTGGCAGGCTAAAGGCAACCAAGGCTTACGGTGTGAGGCATAATGCAGAACCTTAGGATAGTCTTGACCATTTGGCAAATGGAAACCGGCTAAACTAGACTTGGTGACCGCATAGTTGTTGTCAAAAGACAAAGGCAACCAGTTGTTACGGAAGACCATGTTTAGAATGGACTGCTCCGCAAATGGGACCTTGTCATGCCATTCGCTGGTCATGTCGATCAAGTGGCGTCTCATGTTGTACTGTTTCCAATAAGCTGTATCAATCACCATGAAACCTGCATCAAACATTGCCTGACGGTCCTGAACCTGAATGGCATAATCACGCACGGCAGCCAAAGGACGACCTTGTAAATCAAGGGTAAAGAGATCCTCTAGAGAACCTGTAACCACCATGTCACTATCCAAATAGAGGGCTCGTTCCTCAGACACAAAGTCCGCCACAAAATAGCGAAGATAGCTAGCATAATTGCTATTGGTCTTGTATTGCTTAATCTGACTACTATCCACACGACAGTTAATCACTTCACTACCAAAGGCAGCCAGATGACGGTTAAGTCCTCTAAACCACTCTTGAGAAAAATCATCGTTAATCAAGTAAAAACGAATATTGCGATGATGGAAAACGATAGATTTGATGGTCGTAAGCACTTGGTCAACATAGGCATAGTTGGCTGCTAGAACTATGGCACGCTTCTTAGTCTCATAACGTTGAGGAGCCAAGCTCAAGACCTGGAATTTTTCCTGAATAGAGCGGTAGGCATCAGAATCTGTGAGACCTTGCTCCTCTACATTTTTCAAACAAGCCTCTAGCATCTGACGATAGGTAACCATATATTTTTCCAAAGGGAAACCATGACTAGCAACGATAGCCAAACGCTCCTCCATGGCATAAACCAAGGTCATCATCCAGTCCTGCATCCAAGTCGCTGATGGCATCTCTGGACTCTCACGGTAAACATAAAGTCCCTTATTGAGATAAACCGTACGCTCACTCATGAGATAGGCTTTAAGGTTGAAAAAGCCATCCTCCCCTGCATGCTCTTTTGGAAAAAGCAAGTCATTAAACAAAGAACGTTTGTAGAGTTTGCCTGTTGCAGAAATCAGGGCGATGTTAATGTTATTGGTTTCTTCAAAGAGCCCGTCAATAATCTGAGCGGGTGAATACACCTGCTCATAATAATCTTCATCCTTGATGTAAAAATAAAAGCGATCTTCCGATTCCTTATAAACACTGTAATTGGCTACTGCGATATCTGCCTTGTGAGCTTGGAGCGCCTTATAAAGCTCCTCTAGATAGGTTGGTTCTACCCAATCCTCAGCATCCACGTAGGTAACGTAAGCTCCCTTAGCCTGACGAATACCAATATGTCGAGCATCTGAGAGCCCTCCATTATCCTTTTTGAAATAGAGAATGCGAGAATCCCTAGCAGCATAGCTACGGCAAATGGCGTCACTCTTATCTATTGAGCCATAATTGATGAGGATGATTTCAAGATTTTGATAGGTCTGACCCAAGACACTGTCTAGACAGGTCTGGAGTTGATTTTCTACATTGTAAACGGGAATAATTACGGAAATTTTTTCTGTCATTTTTTATTTCTTATTTTTTCTAGCTAGTACATTCTTTATTTTCCTGTCTCAAACTTTCATCAGATAGCAAGGAACAGTCTAAGAATCTGACAAGCATTTTACGGTCACAAGATATAAAGATCGTAAACACATTCTATATACTTTTTCCTTGATTTTATCGAGACTTAACCATATTAAATTATAACATAGTATCACTTAATTTTCTAATAGATTAACTTTTTTATGAGGGAATTTTTTCAAACTAATTTCCTTTTATTTTCAGAAAAAACTGACAGTTAGGAAGATTGAAATAAGTGGATAGAAAAAGAGATAGCTCCGATGAGAAACTATCTCTTAGAATGATTAAAATATTTTGACGAGAGTCCTTAAACCCTTGACTTCTCCTACCCTTTATCCACAATCTTAATACGGCTACTGCCATCATGCGACTTAATGATAGCTAATTGTTGGGCGATGCCTTCTTTCATGTCGTCCACGTGACTGATGACACCGACCATACGGTTTTCACCGATTTGTTCCAGAACAGCGATGGCCTTGGTCAGAGCTTCCTTGTCCAGTGACCCGAAACCTTCGTCGATGAAGAGGGCTTCAACGACAGCACCCTTGCTGGTATTTTGCACGACTTCTGATAGGGATAGAGCAATGGCCAGAGCAGCGATAAAGGTCTCACCACCAGACAATGATTTAACGGAACGCTCGCTACCTGTCAACTGGTCATAGACGTTGATATCCAAGCCAAAGTGATCACGCGCCCTGCGTCCTTCCTCGCTCAAGACAAAGGAATAGCGATTATCCGTTAAGAGACCGATGTAGTTGGCATTGGCATAGTCCAAGATTTGTTGGAAATACTGACGGATAACGTAGACCTCGAGATTGAGACGACCAGTCAGAGCAGTATTTTCTCCCTTAACCACCTTAACCAAATCACTGAGTTCTTGATGGGCCTTAAAGGCCTCTTGGTTGCTGTCTTGAAGAGTTTTAGCCGCTTGGTAGGTAGACGTCGCATCCTTAAGTCCCTTTTCCAGGACAGAGACCTGAGACAATTGTTTATCGTAACTTTCCTGCCTGATTCGAACCTCTTGTGTTAAAGCAGCTAAATCTGGTTTTTCTTGATTTTGGAGAAGCTCTTGGTTCTTACTAATCTGGGTCTGCAATTCTTGTTTAAGGGTTTGGTAACTTGTCAATTGAGCCTGAAGCTTAGGAATAGCTTGCTTGTTCACTTCAAGCAGCCAAAGCTGGATTTGTTCTAGGTCATTGGTGAGCGCCCCTTCAGCCTTAAGACTTTGATTTAATTCAGCCGATAGACGCTTCGTTTCTTGGCTGGTCTTTTCTTTAGACTTGGTCAAGCTCTCAAGTTGCCCCTTGATGCCTTGAATGTCGGCATGAAGTTGGTTGTAGGCTTCACCATTTTCCTTGACCTGCTTATTGTAGAGGTCCAACTCCTGCTTCGCAAGGGAAATCCGTTCCTGATAAACCTCTACAGACTCCAGTTCCGGATGAGCTTCCTGCAAATCTTTTAAGCGCTCCTTAACTTGATCGAGAGTTGCCTTGGCCTCTTGATAGCTCTTAGCCAAATCTGTCGCTTTTTCCTGAGCTCGTCCTAACTCATTTTGATAATGGACACGGTCTGCCTCTTCCTTCTCATAGCGTTTTTGGAGTTCTTGATAATGCTTCTCAACAGCACTCAACAAGGCTTGCCCTCGGACAGCTTCATAATCCTCTGAAAAGTCAAATTCAAACTGTCCCTTAACTTGCTCTTCGAGTTCTTGATAGTGCTTTTCAAGAGTCAGCTTAACTTTAGCCACTTGGTCCAGCAAACCTTTACGTTTAGACTCAACTTCACTCAAGGTAGCCTGACGGTTTGACAAGGTAGCAACTTGCTTTTCTTTTTGCACTTGAAGTTTCTCCACCTGGTCCATGAGATCCTTCAAGGCCGCTTCATCAGCCTGTGTCCCATCGACCTCAGGATGATCCAAGGAACCACAGACCATACAGGGCTGTCCATCCTCCAATTCTGCCTGCAACTGGGCAATCATGAGTTGACGACGTGAAGCCAAAGTCGTTTTCAACTTCTCTTCCAATCCTTTGAGAATTTCTTGAGCTTGGTCACTATCCAAAGATAAGGTTTGATGACGTTTTTCCGTCTTTGCCAACTCCTGATTCAAGTCCTCTATTTCTTTTAGGTCCTGAGCCAGTTGCTTATCCACACTGTAGCTCACAGACTGGAGGAGTTTTTCAGCCTCATGTAAACTCTCTAAACTAAGACGATTAGCCTCCAAATCTGACAAGGACTGGGAAAGGAGCTCAATCTCTTTCGAAGCCTGCTGATAAGTTTCTTCCAAATGCTTATATTTAGCACTTGACCGTTTGATTTTTTCCTGCTCTTGGGCAAGACTCTGGGCATAGATAATAGCCTCTTTCCATGCTTCCAGTTTCTCTTCTTTTTGAAGAAAATCCTCAGATTGGGTTGTAAACGCCTCTTTTTGAGCCTTGACTTCCTCAAAAGCCTGCTCCTTAGCCTTTAATTTCTCCTGAGCAATCTCAAGGTCCTGTTCTAATTGCAACAACTGCTTCTGATACTGCTTCAAGCTACTAATAGTTTCTTGCAGACCTTGGGCAAACTGCAATTCCTCCAGATGCGCTTTCGCCTCTGCCTGTTCCTGAGCACCTTCCTCAATTTCCAGACGGTAACGCTCCTTGGCTTGCTCCAATTCTTGAAAAATCTTTGCCACATCTTGAGCACTCTGCAAGCTCTTTTGCAGCTTAGCCAAATCCTCATGGGCATCCTTCAAAATGCTTTTCTGCTCTTCAAGATTTTCTTGACGTTGTGCCAAAAGCTCTTCAAGACGTGCCAATTTTTCAGAAGCTGGTGTTTGGGCCAAAACAGCCGACTCCTCCTCAGACCAAACCTGACTGGTAAAATGGCCATCCAGCTGAGCCTGGCGCTTCTCCATATCCTTGTTGCTCTGACGAAGACGCTCTTCCAAGCTCTTTTGAAAACGATCAAAAATACCTGTTCCAAAGATTTTCTTTAAAATTTGAGTCTTGGTCTTGGAATCTTCTTTCAAGAAACGGCTAAAATCATTTTGCGGAAGGAGGATAATCTGTTTGAACTGCTCAGCATTGAGACCCAATATCTGCTCAATCTGGTCACTCACTTCCTTGATTTTATCCCCAAGTTTTTCAATTTCCTGACCACCAATCTTATCCACAATGACTAGAGAAGCTGTCGCTTTTTGCATGGTCGTGCCACCACCTCGCTTGGCCCTCTCCTGCTGGAGAATTCGCTCAATGCGGTAAAGGTGGTTGCCTTGTTGGAAGTAAAAAGTCACCTTGGTCAAATCATCCTCTGGACCAGCGAAGGTCGACCGCATCTCCTCAACATTACGATCACCACTGGTCGTCGCAAACAAAGCCACTGTCATAGCGTCAAAGAGAGTACTCTTACCAGCCCCCGTGTCACCACCAATCAAAAAGAGGGGAGCATGGTCAAACTGGGTGAAATTGATGACTTCCTTACGATAAGGTCCAAAATTGGTCAATTCTAACTGAACTGGTCTCATTGTCGGCTCCTTCCAATCTCCTCAAAAATACTTTCCACAAGGGCAGTCTGTCTCTCAGATAAGACGTCGCCCCCAGTCACTGTCTGGTAAAAATCAGAGACAATTTCCTGCGGCGATTGCATTTCCAAATCTTTTAAGTGCTGATCGACGGTCAGGCTTTCTTCCCTGACATCACCCAAACGACTGAAAGTGATCTCTACAATATCTGTCCCATAAATTTCTTCCAGACGGGCACGCACATTAATCCCCTCTAATTCCATACGACTGGACAGTTGAATATCAAAGGCAAACCAAGCCTTTTGACAAGGCTGTTCTTTATAAAATTCAGGTGACATCAAGATTTCAAAAGTTTCCTGAAGGGTCACAATTGGCCGTCTGACCTCTAAAGGATGGAAGGTCTGGGACAAGTCACCAGACGCATCCAATTCAAGAATATAAACACCCTTCTCTTCCTTACGTTTGGCTTCTTTGACATTAAAGGCGACCGGGCTGCCTGAATATTGCACGCGATGGGTCGGACTAGCAAAGCGGGTATGGATATGCCCCAAGGCCACATAATCGAAAGCCTTGAAAAGGTCACTGGTCACATTGGTAAGCCCACCCACCGTATTACTGGTTTCAGACAGCATCAGTTCTCGAAGACTTTGACCATCTTGGTCATCTTTCTTAGAAACCGCAAAATGCGTCACCAAGATATGGGACTTGTCGGGATTAAAGGCTTTTTCCATATCCTCAAGAATGTAGGCTAAAGCATCACCAATCCCCTGAATCTCTTTATCCCCATCATCCTTATAATAAATCCGAGCATCAATAGGATCGATAAAGGGAAGCAGAAAAATCTGGCAATCCTCCAACTCAATCGGCTCAAAGGCTTCCTCCAAACGTGTGCTTAAATGAAGGCCCTGAGGTTGAAAAAAGTCTCGCCCAAAATGCAAGCGTTCAGCCCCATCGTGATTACCACTAATGGCATAGACGGGAATCTGCTCCTCCAAGACCAAACGTGCCAAGGTCTTATTAAAAAGTTTAATGGCATCCACAGGCGGAACCGCACGGTCATAGAGATCCCCAGCAATGATAACCCCATCCACCTGTTCACGAATTGCCAAATCCACAATCTGTTGAAAAGCCCACTCCTGCTCCTCCAGCAAAGACCAGCCATTGAGGGTTCGCCCCACATGCCAATCTGACGTATGTAAAAACTTCATGACAGTCTCCTCATTCGTTTTGTCTTACTCTATTGTACCTTATCAAGCCGAATACTGCTTAAAAGATTCATGGCTTTGATAGTTTTCCCACTTTTTATCTGAAAAGACCAAAAAAATCTCTCCCGAGCAAATGACACTCGAGAGAGATTTTATTTTTGGAATTTATGAGAGATAAGGTGTGGAAATCTTAGTCTTGGTTTTTACGACGATTCATAGCCGCAAGCCCTGACATAAGTCCCATAACAACAACACCCATTGCTGCGAGGTTGTTATCTGACTCACCTGTTACTGGCAATTGTTCATCGCCTTCTTTAGCTTTATCAGAACCATCTGCCTTCTTACCATCTTTGTTTCCAGATTTCTTCTTATCTGAACCTTTACCATCTGAAGCGCCATCAGCTGCTGAACCAGATCCAGAACCTTTAGAACCCTTAGATCCGTTTGAAGTTGCTTTGACAGCCTTAGATGTTGAACTTCCAGATTGTCCGCCATTACCGTTTGATGGTGTTGAGCCGTCTTCGACCTTACGGTAGATGTAAGTCACGACTGTTTGACCTTCTGTCATCTTGTCTGTAGATTTACCTTCTTGACGGATCAATTCGTATTTCACACCGTTACGGTAGATGTAGCGATCACCATGAACGTCAACTTCAGCACCAACAGAGTTAGTGATTACAAGTGGCATCTTGATTTGGTTACCATATTCATCACGGTAGATAACGACGATAGTACCAACTTCTTTGTTCACTGCTGGTTTAGCAGGTTCTGCATTAACCACCTTGTAAACAACCTTTGTATCTTCACCTGGGTTGCTTGGTGTCACACCTGTCTTATCAGCCTTGTAACCTTTCACTTCAGGAACAAGGGTCATAGCAGCCTTAGTTGGATCGTTAGGATCATTTGTGTAAGTAACGGCTTCAACACCTGGGATTGGATTACCTTTTTCGTCAACGGCAATAATCTTACCAAATTTAGTGTAAGTGACAGTCTCAACCTTGCTGTCCATAGTGACATCTTGAGAAGCCACACGACCTTTATCAGCGAAATAACCGTTAACCAATGGTGTGATTACGAGGTCAAACTTAGTCTTATCTGCTTTCCATTCACCTGCTGTAAGAATGTCACCTGTTACAGAGTCAAGCGTCAATGAACGTTTCCATTGTGCTTTTTGGACACTGTCTGCTGGCAATTTAGCATTGCTATCTTTGCTTGCATAGTGAACAGTGTATGTCACATCTTTAAGGTAAGCATCCTTAGCTGGCCATTTTGGACCGTTTGGTTGGTTAGGATAGATTGGTGTTCCTGGTTCGTGAGCATTGTCTGGATTAAAGTCAAGTGCTACACGTTTGAAGCTTACTGTCCAAGTTTGGTCAACTGTGCTATCCAAGTCGAATGTTGCACCAGCTGGGTAACCATCTGTTACAAGGACATAGCCAAGGTCTTGATAATGTTTGATACGTTCAGCTGTTGAATAGTTAACCGCTTCGCCAGACTTACCAGCCAAGGCAACGGTTTCAAGGGTTGAACCACTTGTTTCATCGCGGTAAGTAACACTTGCTTTTTGGTCATTCTTAACGTAAACGACCTTAGTATCGCTAGACAAGTCACCTGGTGTTGCAGGGACTACCTTAGCAGTGTAACCTGGGATAGTTGGCAAGTTCTTGTCAACTGCAATCATCTTAGTTGGATCGTTAGGATCATTGATGTAGGCAGTATCAGACACACCTGCAATTGGGTTACCATTTTCATCGACAATGACGAATTTACCAAAGGCCTTGTAGGTTACTGTATCAGTTGCTTCTGGAGCATCTGGAGTAACTGTCTTACCACCTGCTACGGCTTTATCGGCAAAGTAGCCATTCACAACAGGAACCTTAACTGTACCGTAAGTGTGGCTAGTTTCGTTCCAAGTCACCTTACCAGTCGCTTGGTTATCCTTACCTGCAAAGGTATAGTCAGATTTCACATCTGCAGCTGGTGTCTTATCGCCAGCACCTTGGAAAGTTACAGTTTGTTTAGTCGCCTTAGTCACATCGTTAACGATTGCTACGTAAACGACACGAGAATCTTCACCTGGATTTGATGGTGATGCAGGGATAACTTTAACAGTGTAGCCAGGAATGCTTGGAAGCGTCTTGTCGATGGCAATCATCTTAGTCGCATCATTAGGATCGTTCGTGTAGGCAGTTGTTGATACACCTGGAATTGGATTTCCATTTTCATCCACAGCGATAAATTTACCAAAGGCTTTGTATGTCACTGTGTCTGTTGCATTTGGTGCATCCGGAGTAACTGTCTTACCACCTGCTACAGCTTTATCGGCATAGTAACCAATAACAACTGGAGTCTTAACTGTTCCATAAGTGTGAGTCGTTTCAGTCCAAGTTGTTGTATTAGTTGTAGGATCTTCTTTACCGTTGAAGCTAAAGTCATTTTGAGTGTTGGCAGCTGGTGTCTTCGTATCAGCACCAGTGTAAGTCACTGTTTGACTTGTTGCTTTTGTGACATCTTTCGTGTCTTTTTCAACGATAATGTGGTAACGGTAACCTGGAGCTAGGTATTGACCACCACCATTGGCATCAATTGAAGCGTCCAAACCTTGTGAACCGTTAGCAAATTGAACAAGGTCAACGACACGGCTTTGGTTACGGTCCCAAGCACGTTCTGAACGAATCGTTGCAATACCGTTGTTATAGTCGTATTGACGTTCTGACTTCAAGACATCTACATAAGCATTAGCTTTTGATTTGTCAGCAGATGCATACTTGATGCGGTATCCTGCTGGTACTGGTGGAAGTTCTGTTACACCAGCATCGTAGATTTTATTGTAAGTCTTACCGTTTGCTGTGATTGTTTCAGTTGAGTTATTGATACGGTATGTTGAAGATCCAGGAATCTTGTTTCCTGCTTCATCAACATAGTCAATAATACCAAGGTTAGCGTAGTTAACGACAACCATGTAATTACCGTTTGTAACGTAGTCATAAGGTCTCATTACTCCACGGTTATCACGACCGACTTTGAGGTGGTTGATGTAATCAATATTAACAAAGTATTGTTGACGTTCTGGCAAATAGGCAAGTTTGTAGCCGAGGTTTGTCAAGTCAGGGTTTGTTGAGCCTGCTCCAGCATTTGTCAAAACAGCAACCGCATCAGCTGTACGAAGACTACGGTTTGATACCGCAAGTCCCATAGCGTTGATGAGATTTTCAGAGTTAAGACTTGCTTCAGCAGCATTCAATTCACTGCTTGTCACAGCCAATTCGCTAGTAGCTACTTTAAGGACGCTATTTACAGCGTTAGTTGTAGACTCTGCACTTGCAGTTTCTGCTGCAGTCGCAACTGAAGCAGCCGCACTTGTTTGTGCTGATACTTGACCAGCAACAGGAGTTTCTGCTACAGCTGTTGAGCTAAGAGCTTGAGCACTTGTAGCTACAGATGAAGCAGTCGCTGTTGCAGACTCAGAGCTCGCTTGCGATGCAGCCTGAGAAGCTACTTCTGAACTAGCTGCTGTTTGACTAGTTGTTGAAGCTGCTTGGCTTTGAGCTGCTGATTGTGGTTGTTCACTAGCCAAGGCCACAGTAGAGACTGAACTTGGTGCGTTTTCTGTTGTTGCTGGAGCTACTGATGTTGTTGGCGTTGATTGCTCCACGACGACATCTGGCTCAGCAGTTGTTTCCATACCTGCGGTAGTTGGTGCTACCGTTTCATCAGCTTGGGCACCCTGTGCATTTGAGAAGATTGAAACTCCCAAAAGTACAGAGGCTACACCAAAGCTGTATTTTCTCAATGAAAAACGTTGGCGTTTATTAAACATATCTCTCATAATAATAAATTTCCTCAATATCCAAATTACTTTATATACAGTTTCCATTTTATACTATAATTATTAAATTGTCAAATATATACTAATAATTGTGTAAAAGTTTAACTTTTATTAGAAAATATTAATTTAAAACTTTTATCTAAGTCCTTTGAAACTTCAAAACGTTCGTGCTTTTGTTTAGCACAATCCTCCGTTTTGTCAGTTTTATAATTTTTAAAATACTTTTATATCAAACCATCTTTTATTAAAAACCTTCGTCACTCTAACCATATTTTTTAGTTTTGGTGATATTTATTAAAATACAAAATTCTCTCCCTTTAAAAAGAAAAATTTTTAATAGCTCAACCCACATCTCTCTCAATCCCTTGCCAATACTGACTTAGAGGCTCCTACTACCCGCATTCCCAACAGATTCAAAAATCCCTTCGGCATTTACCAAAAGGGATTCTTTCATCTATTATTTGAAAATAGAACTTGTGAAACTGTCTGTCTCTTGTAGGAGTTTCTTATAGACAGCTTCTTTGAGTTTTGTTGTATGACTTGTTGATACAGATTTATTGCCATTATTATCTGTTTTAAGACTTGCAGCGTCTTTGGCAACTGCCGCTTTAAACAAGGCTAACAAATCATCGTAAGAGCTTACTGATGTACCATCAATAGTAACTGTCGTCAAACCATGTGACGCTTTTTCTTTCACTTCTTTGAAGTAGGCCTTCTTAAAGTCTTCTAGGGAGTTGAACTGACCATCAGAAATCTTGTTAATGATAAAGTCATCACCAAGGGTGTTCTTACCAGTCGCTTTTGCTTCTTGTTTATACTTGTTGGTCGCATAACCTAGGAAGCCTTTTTCATAGCCGTAGTAACCCCAAAGTCTAAAGGTATTGTGCTTGAAGGACATAGCACCTGGGGAGCCCTCACTGGTATTACCACCATAAATCGCAGACATCATAGGCACATTGACATAGGCAGAAGAGAAGTCCTCAGGTTTATAAACACCATTTCCAGGTCCACGATTGGTCATGAAGTTATTATCCACAAGGTCATCAATAGAGGTCAAGCTAATAGCCTTTTCGCTATCACTTAGAGCACGCACCTTGTCGTATTGGTTTTTACTATTACCTCGTAGCTGTTTGTCTACCTTCTTGAACCATGCGTTATTGAGCTCTTGCTTGCCTTGACTGAGGACTGCTTCCCCTTCCAGCGAATCAAGAAGCATGAGGGTATCATTGTAGCCTTTCATGTAACGATCGATGGCCTCACGAGAGTTCAACTTGTTTGGATTGGTGTTGTACCACTGATTACCATCGTTTTCTCTTTCAAAGGCCATGTTAAGTCCCAGGGCACCGTATTCACCCTGGTGGCCCTGAGTTGCTGGTGATTGCAACATTCCTTGAGCATAGGCTTCAACGTCTGTTCCCTCACGACGACCAAAACCTCCAAAGTAGGCAATACGGTCATTAATATGAGTCGTTTCATGGGTAAAGGCTGAAGCACCGTACTCGCTAATCATGTTAGACATGACGAAGGTAACCTTGGCACGATTATCGTATGGGTTGTCGTAGATGGCAGCATAGGCACCTGCCATGGCTCCGTTATCACCGTAGTACTCACCAACTGGTCCATAGATTTCACGGATTGGCGCATAGACTTCCGTACTGTTCTTGAATTGGCCGTAGCGCTCTGGCCAACCTGGCCAACCATGACCCCAGACATAGAAACCTTCCCAGATTGGATTGACAATGTCTTTAAACAATTTGTCTTTGACATTATCTGCAGCCAATCTTTGCCAGAAATCAAGATAGTTGATTTGACGTTGGGCCGCTAGATCAATCTCTGGTTTCAACTTCTCTAGGGTTGTGTTGTACTTGTTAGCTGTTCCATAAGACATAGTATCATAGGTAGAAATCAGGAACATCTCTGTCTTATCAAGGTTCAACAAAGGCAAAATCATCTTGCGGTGGAGACCACGACTAAGGTTGTCATAAACACGATACTTGTGCTCACCAACACCTTCATTTTGAGACGCCTTCTCTACAACGTAGACCTTATCCTTAGCGGCATCGATAAACCAATCATTCATATTGTCGATAGTGGTAAAGAGTTTTCGGTTGTAGTTGAGGAAGTCGGTGAGATCTCCAGAAAGGGTACTCTTGGCCAGAACTTCACCGAAAGCATCGTAGGTTCTTGAACCACTGATATTATTTTCTTTAGAACCAATCTCAATCAAACGGTCAAGGACATCCACATTTTTACCATAGAAATCTGGTTTGAAGAGCATGATTTCTTTGATGTTAACATCATCAAACTTCACACCGTAATAACGATTCAAGTAGGTCAAACCTAGCAAGAGGGCTGCTTTATTTTTCTCGACCTTGTCAAGAATCATTTGTTGGGTAGCAGGCGATTGGTTAAGCTGGTGATCTTCATTTTGAACCAGCTTAGTCACAAGGTTCGTCAAATTAGCCTTAACAGCCTCAAAGCTTTCTTCCAAGAAGAGGTTCTTGATAGCATTGACCTTGTTTGGACCGGTACGACCAAGTTTTTGGTAAATCGGATCAGACTGCAACTCAATCGGTTTCAGGATATCAACGATACCATTGATAAGGCTTGAGCGGTCTTTTTGAACGATGTTCGGAGTGTACGCGATACCCAAATCAGCAACAGTGTACTCTTTAACATTGCTCAAACCTTCTGAACTCTCTGAAAGCTTGAAGTAGTCTTTGCTTCCATCAGCATAGTGAACAATAATCTTGTTAGCATCGCTTAGGTCTGTGACAAAGTTACTGTCTTTCATTGGTGTCACTGAGAGCACCTCTTTGGTATTCAAGTTGTGGTCTTTGGCCAGTTTGTTTGCTTGATAGACAATATAATCCTTGTTATAGAATGGCTGGAATTTCTCAATATTCTTGTAAGCCTGCTTGTATTCTGGCTTATAGTCTTGAATATTGACAAAATCAGCTTGACTAGAAACATTGTTAAGCGTATTCAACGCGTAAGGCTCGCTAACAAATGTATCAGCTGTGATCTTGTAACCTTCAACACGCTTGTCAGCTTCTTCCTTGGTCAAATGTTTGAGCTTATTCGGACTCTTAGTATCTTTACCAGTACCATCTTCGGCCGAGCTATAGCCGACAACTCCAAAGAGATCTTTGATGTATGGACCACCATCTTCATCATTAACATCATTCGAAGCAAAGATTTCTTGGCCCTTGATAACCTTGGCATAGGTCACATTGTCTTGAACAGCGCCGTAAGGCCATGTCTTAGCGACAATACCACCGACATTTCTTGTGTTTTTGACATCAAGAACACCTTTAGCTACTGAATTGGTTACCTTGGCCTTCGTTCCTGATTTCCAACTGTTGAGCATGTAAGTGACAAATGGCACCAGCATACTTGCGTTGGCATTTTGAGCTGTAATGGTCGCATCCACATAGGCTCTGTTGACGAATCCCATGTAGTTTGAACCAGCAATCCCACCAACTGTTGAGTTATTACCAACAGAGTTGATCTTACCGATAAAGGCAACATTTTCAACCTTGCCATCTTCATCAATCTTATTGACAATACCTGCAACGTCATTGTTACCAGTCACTGAACCAGCCACCTTAACATCTTCAATCAGACCTTTGTTTTTAAGGTTAAATCCAACCGTCGCGATTTGATTTTGATCAGGGCGATTGATGTCTACATTTTCAAAGTTGATATTCTTGATTGTTCCGCCATTGATGACATTAAACAATGGATGCTCTAAATCATAGATGGCATAGCGTTTGTCACCATCACTGAGCAACTTACCAGTAAATTCGGTCGTAATGTATGATTTGCCGTTTGGAACGACGTGACGAGCACTCATACTTTGACCCAGTCTAAATTCACCTGATGGATTAGCCTGAATGGCATTGACCAAGTCAGCAAAATCATAGTAGACATTAGCTTGGCTAGCCTGAGGTTTCTCAATGTAATAGCTATAGGTTTGGGCAAAATGGTTTTGGGCATCACGTTGTACCAAATTGTTCGCTTCTGCAGTTACCTTATAAACCGCCTTACCATCAACTGTTGTTTCTTCGATAGCTTTCACTGCCAAGTAAGTCGTCTTTTGATCCGCAGAAGTCAGTTTCAAGTAGTAATTCGTGAGATCCTGAGGCACAGCTGTCAGACGAGTCTCATCCACTTCTGTTTGATTGTCATACTTGATCAAATCTGTACGTGCAAAATTTTTAAGCTCAACCTTCTTGAGATCCAGTTGGAGAGTTTGGTCTGCCAAAACCTGACTCTCCTCACCATTGCCACGATCAAAGGTCATGGTTGTTGTGAGGGTATAAGGCTTGTAATAGGCTAAGTTGGTTAGGTCAACAGTCAAGGTCGTGCTAGGAATATCAAGCGTTTGAACAACCTGTCCATCTTGCTTGAGGACCGCCTTAATAGTCGTGATAGCTGCTGAACCTGGATTAGTCAAGTTGTAGCTAAGTTTAGCACTTCGACCCAAGTCATCCTTGTCAATCTGTGTCAGCGTAAGCACTGGTTTTTCAGATACCTTGGTCCCTTTGTGAACGATACGATCTTGAACAGGAACTAGCACGGTTTCAGTAACAGTTGGCTCTTCAGCAGTCTTATTACCCTTGTAAGTCTTATAAACCTTGGTAATTTTATTTTGACCTTTTTGTCCTTCTTGGACAACTTTCAATGTGCCTTTTTCTAGACTATCATCTTCTTGGACAATTTCTTTAAATGGAAGCTCTACAATGGACTCTTCCGTCGTTGTGCCATCTAGAGGCTTGCTACCACGACGGATTTTTCTAGGTTGTGGCACCTCAATAACCTTACCTGACACAATAGTCGGCTCACCAACCTTGACACCATCAATAGTTTGGTAAATTTTCTGGATTTCTTGGCTACCTTTTTGGCCCTCTTGTTCGACCACTTCTTCATCCACATACTTGTTATCATCCGTAATCACTTCAATAGGATAATCGATGGCTTGTGTTTCAGTCTCTGTGACACTACCGACAACTGGGGTATGAACAGGATTCTCAGGTTGAACAAGGGCCTCACCTTCGTGGCCTGATTCTTGTGTACCCTTGGCTTCCAGTTTGCCTGTATAGTCTGGGTTAGATGGTTGAACAGCTGCCTCGCCTTCGTGACCTGGTTCTTGTGTACCCTTGGCTTCCAGTTTGCCTGTGTACTCTGGATTAGCAGGTTGAACAGCTGCTTCGCCTTCATGGCCAACTTCTTGGGTACCATTGGCACTGATTGGACCGGTGTACTCTGGGTTAGCTGGTTGAACCACTGCCTCGCCTTCGTGCCCAACTTCTTGGGTACCGTTAGCACTGATCGGTCCAGTGTACTCTGGATTAGCTGGTTGGACCCATGCTTCACCCTCGTGACCAACTTCTTGAGTACCATTCGCACTGATTGGACCGGTATACGCTGGATTGGCGGGCTGAACTAGAGCTTCGCCTTCGTGTCCAACTTCTTGGGTACCATTGGCACTAATCGGTCCAGTGTAATCTGGATTTGCAGGTTGAACAGCTGCCTCGCCTTCATGACCTGATTCTTGCGTACCTTTAGCGCTAATTGGTCCAGTGTACTCTGGGTTAGCAGGTTGAACAGCTGCCTCGCCTTCATGACCTGGCTCCTGTGTTCCTTTTTTCCAACTGATTCCCTTACTATCCCTATCAGCTGTCCCCTGACTAACTGTATTATCTTCTTTTATTGAAGACTCAATCCCTTGCAAAGTATTCTCCAAAGGTTGGTCAAGCTCCGGCTTAGCAGAGTAACGCAGATAACCCACATACTCATAACCATCAATGGCAATAACACCCTTAGCCAAATCTTCTTTATTTGAAACCGCAAGAGTTTGATTATAGGCCTGCAACTCCTTGTTTTGCAAGGCAAGAACCTCTATCGGCACAAGGAGACTTTGCCCTGCGGCCCCAATCAAGACCAAGCCAATAATTTTTTTACGATGTTTTTTTGAAAATAGGAGCACAGCCATAGTCGCTGTTGCCAATCCCAAACCTGTCGCTGCCCAGTCAGAACTTCCTGTCTGAGGAAGAGTAGCTTGACTGTCTCCCTTACGTTTATAAACCAGATAAAAAGTGTCCTCATTTTGATATTCCTTAGGAATAGCATGTACCACTTGCTTCTGCTCTTCAGCTGTTAATTCATTTTCTGTGACATAGGCCATGTGTACCGATGCATCCGAAGTAACCTGGTCTGCCGAAACTGGTTTAGACACGAAAAGACCACCTGCTAACAAGAATGTCCCGATAGCAACTGGCCCTACACCTACTGACAATTTACGAATGGCGTATTTTGTCACTTTTTCAAAAACATGATTTGCTTGTTTCATTCAAAATCTTCCTATATGTTAATCCTTGTACCCCAAGGCACGTCAAAAAAACGAAGACGTTATTGAAAAAACACGCACTCTATACATTTATTAACCTTCTTCCGAAGTCTATCATATCCTTTTTTTAATCTTTAAGCAAGCATTTTCTCTAATTTTTAATCAATATAAATAATTGTTTAGCAACCATACTTTTCTTTCATGAAAACCTCTAAAATCTTTTCATATAACTAATTATAAAGACTCTAACATTTGTAAAAACTTTCTCTTGAAATTCAAAGTAGTGATATATTTTGAGTTAAATAATTTTATAAATTATACTGATATCCCCATATATCTAACATTTTAATTAAAAAGATAAATAAAGACTACTAATTTTGACAAGAAAAAAACGCAAGAACTTCTCTCGCGTTTTTTTCGCATTAATATTCCAGAGTTTAGCCAATACCTTTAGAAAGATTATACGGACAAACTAACCAATATAGAGTTTACCATAATATAATCTAAATAACAATCGTCAAATAATCTCATTATATATATTCTTTCGTGTATGAAAGAGATATTTAGTCTCTTAAATTAAACACCTATTTAATATCAAAACATAAAATCTTAAATTGTAACCATGCATCGTCACCCACTGAATTCTCCTCAATTATAAATTAATTAGTCTTAAACTAGATTATATTTTCCTTTATAACTATAACTTAGTCTGAAAATTCACCTCACCATCTCAGAAAATATTATTTTTATAAAAATTATTGCAAATTTCTCATTTTGCTGCTATAATCACCTTAGTAGACTCATATTTAAATGAATTTATCTTCCCCTCGTCTCTAATTAACTTCTATCATAGAGACTTCACATTTAGCTTCAAACTTACATATTACTCTTGTATGAGCTACTATTTTAAAGAAGCTCTTTTCTACCATTTGTCAAGTCTATCAAGGCTTTAAGTAAAAAAAGAGATAA
>OGHB01000308.1_pt1 | contig 32724 bp, 28 predicted proteins | sample 1571451 | NCBI WGS metagenome assembly OGHB01 (sample SAMEA2582071, study PRJEB24529) | metagenome | biome: Human gut stool | place: China | collected 2011
CGCCGGGCATACCGGGCTTTGCGAACTTGGGGATCTGGCGGGTGGGGGTGGCAAAGTGTGCATTGCCGTAGCCGCCGCGTCCTCCCTTGGCGATGGTGACGGGGGTGTGGTCGGACAGGTCGGCGATGACAAGGCCGCTCTCGGCGTCCTTGATGACCGTACCCAGAGGCACCTTGATGACGAGATTCTCGGCATTCTTGCCGTGGCAGAGGCTTGCGCCGCCCTTGCCGCCCTCGTCGGCGGTGTACTTGCGCTTATAACGGAAGTCCATCAGAGTGGTGAGGTGGTCGTCCACGACGAAGATGATGTCGCCGCCCCGGCCGCCGTCGCCGCCGTCCGGGCCGCCAGCGGCCACGAACTTCTCACGATGGAAGCTCACTGCGCCGTCGCCGCCCTTGCCGGCATGGAGCCAGATGGTGGCGATGTCGATAAAATTGGTTTGTGCTGCCATACAGGCCCTCCTGTTCTCAGAAAAAATTCTTCTCAGCGCTTATTCTCTGCGCTTTTATTTGAAAATAACCTCTCAGTCCGCGCTTTGGCGCGTCCAGCTCCCCTAACGAGGGGAGCCTGATCGAGGAAGAAGAAATTCATCAAAAAGAGCCGGGCCACGAGGGTCCGGCTCTCTGTGTTGCAGATTTTAGAAAGAAGTTACTGCTTGACGCTGCACTTCTTGCCGCTCTTGCCCACGCGCTCGAAATGAACGGTGCCATCGACCAGAGCAAACAGGGTATCATCGCTGCCCTTGCCGACATTCTCACCCGGCTGGATGTGAGTGCCGCGCTGACGAACGAGGATGTTGCCGGCCAGAACGAACTGACCATCTGCACGCTTGGTGCCCAGACGCTGAGCCGCAGAATCACGGCCGTTCTTGGTGCTGCCTACGCCCTTTTTATGTGCCATTGTAATATACCTCCTACTTAGCCGTTGATCGCAGTGATCTCAACCTTGGTGAAGGGCTGACGATGGCCCATGCGGCGAGCACTGTGCTTCTTTGCGCGATAGGTGATGATGTTCAGCTTCTTGCCCTTGCCATTCTTGATGACCTTGGCAGAAACGGAAGCGCCCTCAACAACGGGAGCGCCAACCTTGACCGAACCCTCCTCGCCAATAGCGAGAACCTGATCAAACTTCACTTCGGAGTCGGCCTCAACGTCCAGCTTTTCGATGTAGACGATGTCGCCCTGCTCCACGCGGTACTGCTTACCGCCGGTAACAATGATTGCGTACATTTTGTTCATTCCTTTTCGTTGTACTCGCTGGTCGTAAAGGCAGGCCCTCACAGGGGCCATTTGAGGCGCCCACACCAAGCGGCTAGAATAGTATAGCAAAAAAATGTGCGGATTTCAAGAGGAAAATCCCGCTTTTGCGGAAATATTTTCAGTTTTTCTCCGCCAGTTTCTCTTTGAGCTGCTGCTTCACCCGCTCGTTATAGGCATTCGTGCGCTCGAGGAAGAGCTTGCGGGGGCTGGAAGCCACCAGCTCTTCCCTCTCCACTGTAAATTCCGGCTCTTCCTTGCGCACCTTTGCCAGCAGACTGCGGTTCTCTGCCGTCAGAGCCAGCGTCACCATGAGAGGCTTGGACTTATATTTTCGGGTCAGGAAAATTTCCAGTGCCACACCGCCCACGACGGCCGCAGCCGCCACCAGCTGGGAAGCGCGCAGACCGAGCGACGGCACCAGCAGCAGGCTGTCGGTGCGGAGAGATTCGATCCAGAAGCGGCCTGCGCCGTACCAGACAAGGTAGCGCAGGGCAATGTCGCCGTTGAACTTTCGCTTTTTGATGTACGCCACCAGCAGAGCCAGACCCACGAAGCACCAGATGCTCTCGTAGAGGAAGGTGGGATGGACGGGCATGGTGGGATCGATGGTGACGCCCTTCGGCACCGTGACGGTGCTGCCCATCAGGTATTTTTCCGTTGCTTCGCTGAACATGCCCCAGGGCAGGGTGGTGTTGCAGCCGAAAGCCTCCTGATTGAAGAAGTTGCCCCAGCGGCCGCAGCCCTGTCCGATGAGGAAGCCCATGCCGGCCAGATCGAACATGGGCAGCACCGGCACGCCCCGCCATTTGCAGGCCAGGCCGCCGAACACAAAGGCGCCGATGATGCCGCCGTAGATGGCCAGACCGCCGTCGCGGACGGCCAGCACATCCCAGATGGTATCGTAATTATAGGGTGCCATCGCCACATAATACAGGCGGGCGCTGGCGATGCCCAGCACCACGCCGATGAGGATGACATCCACCATCGAATCGGCGTCGATGCCAAACTCCGTGCAGCGGCGGAACGCAAAGACCAATGCGAGGCAGAGACCAAAGGCGATGCAGATGCCGTACCAATAAATATCCATGCCGCCAATGCTGAAGGCCACCCGGCTCAGCTCAAAGCTGAGGCCGAGACCCGGGAACTGTACCAGATTCGTCATTCTTCCGTCTCCTCTTCTTCCTCGTCCTCAACGGCAGTGCCGTCCGGCTCGATGTGCATCACGGCCATCCGCTCAGGCCGCAGGATATGCTGCATTGCCGCGTCGGCGTCCTCTGCCGTCAGGCCCGCCAGCATGGTGATCTGTTGGGCCACAGTCTGACCTGCCAGCGCGAAATCTGCCATCTGGCTGGCCGAATCCTCGACGTTTTCCAGATTTTCGATGAGCTGGCCGTATTTTTCGTTCTTGCAGAGGGTGAAGATCCCCCGGTCCACGCCCTCTTTGCGCACCCGCTCGATCTCGTCCAGCAGAAGCTGCCGGACGGTGTCGGGCTGGTCGCTCTCGCCGGTGAAGAGGATGCAGCAGCATCCGTCCACCCGCAGCACCTCACCGCCGAAGCCCGGGTTGGTCAGGCCCTCGTCGTAGAGTCGGCGGTAGAGCGGCGACATCCCGCCGCAGATGCAGCAGAGGATGAGCTCGTACAGCATCTCGCTGCGCAGGTCGCCGAAAGGCAGTGGCTCTTCTTTGAAGCCCAGACCGAAGCAGGACTTGGCGATGGGCATGGCGATGGTCTTTTCGGCCGCCGCCAGCGTCATCGGCTCCGGGCGGAGCAGGCGCTCGACCTTTTCCGCCGGGCGCTCGTTCATCAGGCCGTGGCGGGCGCAGGCAGCCAGGATCTGCTCCATACTGGTGTTGCCCGCTGCGGCCAGCACCATATTGCCCGGCGCATAGAACGCCTTGCAGCAGTCGTAGAGCATCTCCGGCGTTATCTCCGCGATGCTCTCCACCGTTCCCGCAATATCGCTGCGGATGGGGTGGCTGTGATACAGACACTCGCACAGGCCGGTGATGAGCCGCCAGTCGGGGCTGTCGTCGTACATCTTTATCTCCTGCCCGATGATGCCCTGCTCTTTGGCGATGGTCTGCTCGGTAAAGTAGGGGTGTCCCACCATGCCCAACAGCACGTCAAGGCTCTCGTCCAGCTGTTCCGTAGCCGTAAAGAGGTAGCAGGTGCGGTCAAAGGCCGTGAAAGCATTGGCATTCGCGCCAGTCTTGGCGAACTTTGCAAAGGCATCGCCGTCCTCATCCTCGAACATCTTGTGCTCGAGGAAATGGGCCACACCGGCGGGCAGATGCACTTCCCGCTCCCCCAGCCGGAAATCCCGGTCGATGGAGCCGAAGCGGGTGGCGTAAATGACATGGGTGCCGGAGTAGCCCGGCATGGGGCGGACGAGTACAGTCAGCCCCGAAGGCAGAACTTTCCACTGGTCAGCGGCGGTGCGTTCCAGCACGCTCCGGGTGTTCTCAGCCATTTCCATTCCCCTCCTCCCGCGTCAGCAGACAGCTCACCGACAGGGTGAACTGCTTCAGAATATCCCGCACATCTTCCCTGGTCACCGCCAGCAGGGCGCGGCGAGCGTCGTCCGGCGTCTGCACCGGGCCGCCCCGCAGCACCTCCATATAGTACCATGTCTCGATGCCGCCCAGCGTGTCCTCCAGGCCGTTCATCCCGGCCAGCAGGCCCCGGCGGCAGTCTTCCAGCTCTTCGTCGGTGATAGGGCCGTCGCAGAGATCCGCCAGCTCTTTGAGCACTGCCTGCTCAGCGCGGGCCGCGTCGGTGTGCTCGACGCCGCTGTTGACGGCCATGCTGCCCGTGAAGCTCTGGAAGGACGACGAGCAGTAGTAGCATAGATGGTCGCGCTCCCGGACGTTCAGGAAAAGGCGGCTGGTCACACTGCCGCCGTAGAGGGCCATCGCCAGCCGGACAGCGGCCAGCTGTTCAGGCTGCATGGGCCGGCCCAGCGTGAACAGCATACAGAGCTTGGCCTGCGTGGTGTCGAAATGCTCCACCTTCCGCACCGGCTCCCGCCGGGGCATGGCGATGTTCTCCGCCCGGGGCAGCGGGGCGCGGTCGATGGCCGAAAGCTCCGCCAGAAGGGCGTCCTTCACGGCGGTGGTGCTGGCCTCGTCGCAGCCCAGCACGATGAGCTCGATGTTCGCCGTCCGCAGCATCTCGTAGTATGCCTCGGTCAGCGCTTCGGGCGTCAGGCCGTCCACTTCTTCTAAGTAGCCCTCCTGCCGGACACCGGCGGGGCTGTCGCCGAAGAACTCCCGGTTGGCCTGCCGCTGGCAGTAAAGGCGCTTGTCGTTCACTTCGTCTTCCAGCGCCTTCTTCAGCATCTGCTTTTCGATGCCCACGGCCTCGGGGTCGAAGGTGCTGCCCACAAAATAGGGGTGGAACGCCGTGCCGAGGGCCAGTGCGGCGTACTCCTGCGTCAGCTTCTCCCCTTCCAGTGCGAACTGGTCTTTGATGCCGGTGATGCTGACGCAGAGGTTGTGGCTGCAGCCCATGGGGCGGGCGTCCACGGTCAGGTCGGCGCCGTAGAGGCGGGCCAGCTTTTTGGTCATCTGGGTCATATCGGGGCAGTCGGCATAGCCCCTCTCCATCACCAGCGGCAGCAGCGCGTGGGCCGTGGCCGTCTCGCGGCGGGCCGGGAACGCGAAGTGGATGCTGATGCGGCAGCGGTTGAATTTCTGCGCGGCGTCATACGAGAGGTGGACGCCGGGCGCGATTTGGGATCGTCTCAATGTTCTATCGTCCTTTTGTATTATTTGGTTTGTTCCAGCGCCAGATACTCTTCCAGCGAGAGGCCGGAGGCGCGGATAGCGAGGGCGTTGTCCCTGCCCACATACCGCCAGTGCCACGGCTCAAACACCATGCCGGTAGCGGCCTGACGCTCCTGCGGCCAACGCAGGATGAAGCCGTGCTCTGCGGCATAGGCTTCCAGCCACTCATAGGCACGGGTGTCGGCGAAGCCGGTGTCCTTCTCCATGCTGTCTGCCGCGAGGATGTCGGCACCGTAGCCAGTGGCATATTCGCTGGCCTCCGGCGCAGGCTGGACGGTCGCAGCCTTGGCAGCGGCCTCTTCCTCCGAGCAGCCGGACTCCCGGTAGCTCTGGACCGCAGCCTCATAGGCGCTCTGGCGGGCGGCGGCATCCTGATACCCTGCCGTCAGCACCAGCTCTATCTCATCCTGCTTTGCGGCCTCGACCATTTCGCGGTAGGCTGCGGCAGCCTCGGCTTCCAGCGAAACGCCGGTGGCATCATCGGCCACGGCCAGCTCCGGCGGCGGCTCTTCCGTCAAGGGAAGGTTTGCATTCACCAGCATGAGGCGCTTATCCGAAAGGTCCGTCTCCGCGCCGCCCTCATACTCCCGGGCCTCGAAGGCCGTCGGCGGTGCGATGAGGGCATAGGCCCTGGGCAGCAGCCAGAGGATGCCGCCGGTCATCACAGCCATGACCGCGCCGCAGCTGAGCAGAAAGACCGTCCAGTTGCGCACGAGGCGGATACGGTGTCTCCGGCGGCGTTCTTTCGGCGACAGAGCGCGGCGGGGTGCGGGTCGATTTTGCTCCATGATGCAGCTTCCTTCCTGTTTTTGACGTTCGCCCTGGATACAGGCACATAATAATATTATACACCCCTTTTATCTGGGTGTAAACGGCAGGGGCTGTAAAAAAATTGTGTACGCAAAAAGCCGCCGCACCGGCGCAGGACGCACGGCACGGCGGCTTTGAAGCCATGTCTTACTCGAACAGCATATCGTGGATGGCGCTGACAGCCTTGTCAGCATCCTCACGGTCGATGATGCAGGAGATCTTGATCTCACTGGTGGAGATCATCTTGATGTTGATGTTGTTGTTGGACAGAGCCTCGAACATCTTGGAGGCCACGCCGCTGTGGCTCTGCATACCGGCACCCACGATGGAAACCTTGGCGCAGGTCTCGTCGCAGGTGACCTGGTCGAACTTTGCACTCTCGCGCAGGACGCGCAGAGCAGTCTCAGCTTCGCTCTCCGCGCAGGTGAAGCTGATGTCCTTCTTGCCGTCGCGGCCGGTGGACTGCAGGATGATGTCCACGTTGATATTCTTCTGGGCCAGCAGGCCGAAGATCTTGAAGCTGGTACCCGGCTCATCGGGAACATTCAGGATCGTAATAACAGCAACGTCGGTGTCCTTTGCGACACCCTTGATCAGCATACCTTCCACGTCTTTTACAACCTCCTTGACGACCGTGCCGGGCACGGGGTTCAGGCTGGAGAGGACCTCCAGCTCCACATTATACTTTTTAGCCAGCTCCACGCTGCGGTTGTTGAGCACCTGTGCGCCGAGGGATGCCAGTTCCAGCATCTCGTCGAAGGTGATCTCATCCAGCTTGCGGGTGTTGCGCACCTTGCGCGGGTCGGCGGTGTAGACGCCCTCCACGTCGGTAAAGATCTGGCAGCGGTCGGCGTGGAGCGCTGCTGCGATGGCGACAGCGCTGGTGTCGGAACCGCCGCGGCCCAGCGTGGTGATGTCGTCCAGCTTGTTCAGGCCCTGGAAGCCTGCCACGACGACGACGCGGTTGCGCTCCAGCTCCGAAGAGATGCGCTCGGTCTCCAGTTTGGTGATGCGGGCCTTGGTGTAGGCACGGTCGGTGCGGAAGCCTGCCTGCCAGCCGGTCAGACTGGTGGCATGGCAGCCCAGCTCGTTCAGAGCCATAGCCAGCAGGGCGATACTGATCTCCTCGCCTGCTGCCAGCAGCATATCCATCTCACGGGCAGAAGGGTTGTGGGTGATCTCTGCTGCCTTTGTGATGAGGTCGTCGGTGGTGTCGCCCTGTGCGGACACTACCACGACCACGTCATTTCCCGCGTTGTGGGTGTTGGCCACGATGCGGGCCACGTTGAAGATACGGTCCCGGTCCTTCACTGAAGAACCGCCGAACTTCTGTACGATCAACGCCATATCTTGTCACTCTCCTCTTTTTGCTCCCTCAGTGTGTGAGGGGTACACCGGGCGGAAGCGGTCTTGCACTTCCGGTCCTGTTTATCATTCCACTGTCGCACCGGTGTTGTCGGCATCCAGCCGCAGCAGTGTAAATGCTTCACATCCATCCAAGCCTTCCAGCAGCTCGAGGCCCTTTTCCAGTTTGGAGTAGAATTTCTCGGCGTTGGCCTTTTCGGCCACAGCCATCACGGTGCTGCCGGCACCCGAGACGTACACCGCCTTGGCACCGCAGAGCCGCGCCATATCGAAGACTTCCTTCGAGCCGGGCATCAGGGGCATCCGGTAGGGCTGGTGGAGCTTATCCTCGGTGGCAATGGCCAGCAGGTCGTGGCGGCCCTCGCAGAACGCCGCCGGGATGAGGGCCGCACGGGACAGGTTATACACCGCATCCTTGTGGGTGACCTCTTTGGGCAGGGCCGCACGGGCGGCTTCGGTCAGCAGCTTGTAGTCCGGCACGATGGCCGCGAAGCAGAGGCTCTCATCCACATCCCGTTTGACGGAGTAGACGACGCCGTCCTCGAAGGCGCTGCTGGTCAGACCGCCCAGAAGGGCCGGTGCCACGTTGTCCGGGTGGCCCTCGATGGAGGTAGCCAGCGTCAGCAGCTCCTGGGTGTTGAGCACATCGCCCAGCATCCGGTTCGCACCCAGCAGGCCCGCGATGATGCAGGCCGAGGACGAGCCGAGGCCCCGGGCCATCGGGATGGCGTTGGTCTGGACGAGTTTGAGGGGCGGCATGGTCTTGCCGACCTTATCGAACAGACCCTTGGCCGAGCGGTAGACCAGATTGGTCTCACCGCGGGGGATGCGGGTGCCGTCCGCCGCCGAGATGTCCAGATGGTCGCTCTCTTCGAATGTCACGGTATTGTACAAGGTCACAGCCAGACCCAGCGCATCGAAGCCGGAGCCAATGTTGGCACTGGTGGCCGGGACGGAAACTTTTATCTTCATCGCAGTTCCCTCTTCTCTCACGCTCAGGCGTCCTCAGGCAGGCGGCGGAGCACCAGCTTCACGCTGCCGCCCATGGCCTCTACCTTGCGGGCTGCTTCGGCCAGAGCCTTGCCGTCGGCGCTGTCCACAAAGTAGGAGCAGCCGTCGAAGTGCTCTTCCACCACATGGCCCTTGCCGTAGATGGCCTCGGCCACCGCCGGGGCGATGCCTTCCACACGCACATAGTATGCGGCGGGAGCGGGGTCGGTGAGCATTCCTTCTACCGGATCGGCGGGCTGCCAGAACAGGCTGTCGTGGACCTTGACGCCGTTCTTGAGGGCGTCCACCACGTCGGCCACGACAGCACTGGCGGTGGGCAGCTTGCCCGCGCCCTTGCCGTAGAAGACCACGTCGCCCAGCATATCGCCCTTGACGAGGACGGCATTGAAGACGTCATCGACACCGGCCAGCTGGTTTGCCTTCGGCACGAGGCAGGGCTCGACACCGGCAGCAACGCTGCCGTCCTCGCCCCGCTTCATCCAGGCGATGAGCTTGATGACGCAGCCCAGCTTCTCTGCCGCAGCCACATCATCCACCGTGATGTCGCGGATGCCGCGGGTGGGGATGTTCTGGGGGTAGATCTGGTGGCCGCAGACCAGCGAGGACAGGATGGCGATCTTGCGGCAGGCGTCGCGGCCGTCCACATCGTCGCCGGGATCCTTCGTCTCGGCGTAGCCCAGCTCCTGAGCGATCTTCAGAGCCTCGTCAAAGCCCAGATTCTCCCGCACCATCTTGGTGAGCATGAAGTTGGTGGTGCCGTTGACGATGCCTTCCACCTCGGTGATGACGTTGGCCGCGAGGCACTGGTGCATCGGGGTGATGATGGGCGTACCGCCGCCCACGGAAGCCTCGAACAGGAAGGCGCAGTTGTGTGCCTTGGCCAGAGCCAGCAGCTCTGCGCCATAGGTGGCCACCATCTCCTTGTTGGAGGTGCAGACGCTCCGACCACTCTCGAGGCAGGCCTTAACATAAGGGTAAGCGAAGCGGGTGCCGCCGATGGTCTCGACGACGACCTTTACTTCGGGGTCTTCCAGAATGGCATCAAAATTCTTTATAAACAGCTGTGCAGCCGGATGATCCGAGAAGTCTTTGGGATCAAGGATGTACTTGACCTCCACCGGTTCGCCTGCGCGGCGGGAGACGCCTGCGGCGTTGCGGCAGAGCACCTCATACACGCCGCTGCCCACCGTACCAAAGCCCAGAATCGCGATTTTTGCCATGATACTGCCCTCGTTCCTTTTTTCTATGAATGTACTGTCACAGATTGTATCCGCAGTGTACGCCCACGACCATCCGCTGGCGCGAAAGCTTTTCCGTCAGCTCCTCGGGGGTCATCTGCATGGTGTCGGTGCGGATGGTGACAGCCACCAGCGCGGCTCCGTTCTCCGGAGTAGACTGATTGATGGTCACGATGCTGGCGCCGGCGGCACTGATACCGGCCAGAAGGCTCTGTAATGCACCCGTCTCGTCCCGCAGGGTCGCCATGACGGTGATGACCTCGCGGCCATTCTCCGAGTCGAAAATGCAGTCCTTATATTTATAAAATGCACTGCGCGACAGGTCTACGCTGCGGGTCGCAGCCGAAATGCTGCGTGCCTCTCCGCTGGCCAGAAGCTCCTTGGCCCGGACGACCTTGAGGAAAACTTCCGGCAGGACCTGTGCATCCACCAGATAAAAACGGCGTTCCAACTTGTTCACCTCTCAAACACAAGTGTTCTTGCAGAAAATATAATAGCATCCGACTCCCTGCATTGCAAGAGGTCGGATGCTATTTTGTCAGATTATCCAGTTTTGAGCCGTGAAGTACCCCTTCAGCGCACCGAATCTGCAACCCGATGTGCTGAAAAGTATGATTTTTGCCTTAGTCGGTGTCGAGGCCAGTGGTGTCCGGCTCAGGCGCAAGGGGTTCGCTGGCGACAGCTGCCTGACCGTGGGAATAATTGCAGACATCGGGCAGGTCGTCGGCACGGTAGTAGCCCACTGCCGTGCTCGGGCAGGAGCCGCTGGCCAGCAGGCCGCTCTGGGTGCAGTAGCTGCGCTCCACGACGCCGTCAGCCGCCGGGAATGCCTTATAGGGCAGGTCTGCCTGGATCTGCTCCATCAGGGCCTTCCATGCCATGACACAGGTGCGGGTCTTGGCCTGCTGCTTGCCGAGGGTCTTGGTCATATCGAAGGGCGCGTCATAGCCCCACCACACAGCGGTGACGTAATAAGGCGTGCCGCCCACGAACCACAGATCCTTCTCATCGCTGGCCGTACCGGTCTTACCGAAGGCCTCCATACCGTTGGAGTTGGGGTAGCGGCCGCTGGCCGTACCAACGCTGGAGAACAGGACGTTCTTCAGCAGACGGTTCATAACGTAGGCCGTCTGGGGCGTCAGAGCCTGATAGCTGGTGTCGTTGCTCTCCATATAGATGTTGCCGTCCCGGTCGAGCACACGGGTGTAGAGGTGAGGCGTGGTGTACTCGCCGTCGTAGAAGATCTGGAACGCCGCCGCCAGCGCCATCGGGGTGACGCCGTGGGTCTGGCTGCCCATGACCATCTGTGCAAGGCCCACATCGTTGACGGGGTCCAGCGTGCCGAGCTGCAGGGTATTGTAGACGAAGTTGAAGATGTTGTTCGCGCCCACGAGGTCGCCAACGCGGATGGCGATGGTGTTCAGGGAGCGTGCGAGGCCGTTCCAAAGCGGCAGGTCGGAGCCGTCGCCGTAGTTGCCGCCGTAGTTGCGGGGCCAGCTGCGCCATGCGTTGGGGTAGGCTTTCAGCTGCTTGTCCGTCAGACCCATGAGGCCGTTCCGGCGGCAGTAGTCCTCGTCACGGATGACCATATCCTGCTTGAGGTAGAGGGGCGAGTTGTTGAGCATGGTGGACCAGTTGACCAGACCATACTCGATGCCCAGCGCATAGGCGCCGATGGGCTTGATGGTAGAACCGGTCTGACGGGTGACGCCGTAGGCGCGGTTCAGGGAAAGGCTCTTGGTCTTTTCGCCCAGACCGCCCACCATGGCGATGACATTGCCGTCATAGTCCAGCGTGACCATCGCCGCCTGCGTGCGGACATTGCGGTAATAATAGACCGTACCGTCATCGCCAGTGCGGGTCTTGGGGGTGCCGTCCTCGTTGTAGACCTGCACATCGTCGTCGGAGATGCTGGTCACCTCTTCCTCATGCCAGCCGGCCGGGAAGTAGGCATCGTCGGTGTTGAGCATCAGGTTCTCCATCGCGGTCTGGATCTTGGGGTTGACCGTTGCCTCGATGGTATAGCCGCCGGTGTAGAGCATACTCTGGGCGGTGGACTCGTCCACGCCCTCCTTGGCCATGATGTCCTTCACCACCTCGTTGAAGAGGGCATCGGTGAAGTAAGAGGTGGTGGAGCTGCTCTTCTTCGTGTTATCCGTCTCTGCCAGCACCAGCGGCTGGGCAGCGGCGCTGCGGTAATCCTCTTCCGAGATGACACCCTGCTGCCACATATTGTAGAGCAGGAAGTTCCGGCGGTTGATGAGGTTCTCGGGGTTGGTGTAGGGGTTATAGTTGGTGGGATTCTTGGTGATGGACGCGATGGACGCGCACTCCCAGAGGGTCAGCTCGCTGACATCCTTGTCGAAGTACTCGTTTGCCGCCGTCTGGACGCCCTGGATCGTACCGGTAAAGCTGATAGTGTTCAGGTAGGCTTCCAGAATGGTCTCCTTGGAGTAGCTGCGGCTCAGGATGAGGGCGCGGTAGATCTCGCGCAGCTTGCGCAGTGCGCCCTCGATGCCGCTGGCGCTCTTGTCGCTGGTCAGGTTCTTGATGAGCTGCTGTTCCAGCGTGGAGGCGCCCTGCTTGGAGCTGTAGATGGGCAGCAGGTATTCATTGATCATCGCGCCGATGGTGCGCTTGAAGTTGACGCCCGGCTCGCTGTAAAAGTCTTTGTCCTCGGTGCAGATGAATGCATACTGTAGGTTGGTGGGGATCTGCTCGAGGTCCGCCCAGACGCGGTGGCTGTTGGAAGAGCGCAGGGTGGCGTACTCCACCTGTGCGCCGGTGTCGGGGTCGGTGGCCACCACAAGGCTCGACTGGCTCAGTTCGATGTTGTCGAGGTCCAGCAGGTCGCCGTCACTGGCCGTAGCCTGCACCACATAGTACACAGCGCCCACTGCCACCAGACTGCCCGCCATAATGCCCAGACAGACGAGGGTGACGATGGTTCGGCCCAGGAATCCGAGAACGGGATGGCCGTGCTTTTCTCCCTGCTCCTGCGGTTCGCGGGGCTCACGGATCCGCCGGTTCTGCTCCCGGAGCGCACCATCACTGTGGAGTCTCCGTCTTTCATTGTTTGAGATAAGGATCGCCTCCTATCGCAATTTTCACTGTTCTGCATCTCAAAGCATCCTCTGACGATGCCGTTCGCTGTTCCTGCTGCGGCCAGACTGCCCACAGCCATATTAATACATTATAGTCCGCACCGCCCGCTTCCGCAAGGGGAAAATCGACCGGATACGATGTTAGTATAGCACATCTGCCCCGCCAAAGTACAGCATCCGGGTGTGAAAATTCTGCATCCCTGTCTGAGGCAGTTTTCTTTTGCACATACTACCGTCTGAAACACCATTTCAGCCGAAAGGAGTCCACTGCCATGCGCAAGGTCTGGCTCTGCATTTTTTATGCGCTGTGCATTTTTACCATCGTGTTCAGCCTGTTCTGGATGGCCCTGCCCAGTCTCCCCTTCCCTGCCGACTCCGGCGAAGAGACGCCGGCCTCCGAGCCGGGTCTGGCCGCGCAGGGCTCCGCCGGGCAGAGCGGCACCGATTTCTACCTCTGCGACGAGGGTGGGCGGGTGGTCGTCTACACCTGCTCCGACAACGGACTGCCCGACAAGCGGCTCCTGCGCACCGGCATCTATGTCAATCTTCTGCCCGAGGCCGATGCCCTCCGGCTCAAGCAGGGCCTCTACGTCACCGGCGAAACGGCCCTCCGGGCGCTGCTGGAAGACCTGGGTGAATAAACAAAAACAGTGCAGACATCCCCGGGGAGGTCTGCACTGTTTTTATCCTTTATCAAAATCAGGCTTCGAGCTGTTCCAGCGGGACGAGATAGTCCTTGCGGCACTGCTCGTAGTTGAGCATATATTCCTTGGTGGGGTTGTGGTGCATCATGTTCTTGAGGGTATGGGAGTCGTAGTCCTCGCCTGCCTCCATGCCCACCAGACGGGCGGCGATGTTGGAGCAGTGGTCCGAGATACGCTCTACATTGTTCAGCACATCGAGATAGACGACACCGGTATCAATGGAGCAGGCACCATCCTTCAGACGCTTGATGTGCTGCGCACGAAGCCGCTCCACGAGGATGTCGATGACCTGTTCCAGCGGCTCCACCTGGCTGGCGGTCCGGGCGTCGTCGAACTCGAAGGCATCCGTGGTGAGGGTCAGTATCTTTTCCAGCGCATTGTCGAGAAGCTTCAGCTCCTGCTGTGCCTTCTCGCTGAAGGTGACTTCCTTGTCGGTCAGCTCCTGCGCTTTTTCTTTGATGTTGACTGCATAGTCGCCGATGCGCTCGCACTCGGTGACAAAGTTGAGCAGCTCAGTCACCTCATGGCTCTCCGCGTCACCCAGCTCCTGGTCTGCCAGCTTGATGAGGTAGTTGGAGATGTCCACCTCCATCCGGTCGATGAGGTTCTCGCGGACATCGATGGCACTCACGACATCCTCGTCCATCTTGAGCAGCAGCGGAGTGGCGAGGCCGACGTTGCGGGCTGCGCGGCGGGACATCTTGACCACCGCGTTCTTAGCCTGCTGCAGAGCCACAGCCGGGCTCTTGAACAGACGCTCATCCAGCACAGGCATACTCAGCTCCTGCGCCTCCTCCGCGCTGTTCGGCACGGTCATCATGGCCAGCTTGGACAGCACACCGCTGCAGGGCAGGAAGAGCAGCATCGCAATGACGCTGGTCATGGTGTGGATGTTTGCAATGCTGCTCTTGTTCATCACATCGCCCCACATGGGGATGCCGATGGTGAACTGGACTGCATAGACCAGCGCCAGCAGGATGACGCTGCCGATGATGTTGAAGTACAGGTGGATGAGGGCGGCGCGCTTGCCGTCCTTGGAAGAGCCGCCGATGGTCAGCAGCGGGGTGAAGGCCGTGCCGATGTGGGCACCCAGCACGATGGGGATGGCCGAACTGAAGGTGACGAGGCCGGTGCTGGAAAGCGCCTGCAGGATGCCCACAGAGGCCGAAGAGGACTGGATGATGACCGTGACCACCACGCCCACGAGAACGCCGAGAATGGGGTTGGTCATGGTGACGAACAGCTCCTGGAACGCTGCGCTCTCACGCAGGGGAGACACACCGGTGTCCATCAGGCTCATGCCGGTGAACAGGATGCCGAAGCCCAGCATGATCTGGCCGATGTTCTTTTTCTTCGCGTTGCGGATGAACACATAAAAAATGCAGCCGATAAACGCCACCACCGGCGCAAACGTCTTGGGCTGGATGAGGGTCAGGATGAGGCTGTCGCCCGAAATATCCGCCATGCGGATGAGCTGACCGGTGACCGTAGTACCAATGTTTGCACCCATGATAACGCCTACCGACTGCGTAAGGGTCATGATGCCGGAGTTGACGAGGCCGACGCAAATGACGACCGTGCCGGCCGACGACTGGATGACGCCGGTGATGAGGGTGCCGAAAATGACGCCCTTGATGGTGGACGAAGTCAGTTTCTGCAATACGCCCTGCATCTTGCCGCCAGCCAGCTTTTCGAGGCCGGCACCCATGATCGACATACCATACAGGAACAGCGCAATACCGCCCAGCAGAGAGGTGATGTGTGTAATGTCCATAAAACAATGCTCCTAAAATCTTCCTATTGCTCCATTGCACAAGACGGCTGTGCTTAGCTCTCCATACGCAAAACGCCGTCCTTTTTATTATAGCATCGAACCCCCCGGCTCAACAAGCATTATTTTACAGGAAAATCACTTTTTTGACCGGAATTTTAAGATTTCCGGGCCTTCTTAGACGGTTCTTTTCTTGAATTTTACATTCATTTTACATTAGTATTTTCTAACTCCCACCCGGTGCTTTCCGGTATTCCCGGGAACGCGTCAGGCGGCATCCAGCTCTTCCATCGCCTCCCGCAGGGTGTCCGCCGAGAACAGAAACGCACCCGCCCCCGTATAGACCTCCACATGACCGCCCACATACCGCAGTTCAACGTCTTTCATTCCTCTTCCCTCCTGTGTCTTTTTGTTCTGACAGGAGTATAGCAGAATAAAAATCCAATAAAATGTACTTTTAGGCAGTTTTTTGAGCAAAAAGGCGCAAAAAAGCTCTCTGTCGGCGTCCTTGCCCTCTCTGCACAGTGATAAACCGTCTCTTTGTCAGAGCCAAAATCTGACGGGTTTTCTCCATTCACGCAGGAAACAGGGTGATTCGCGCAGGTTTTATTGATTTTTCTCCGCAGATGTGGTACATTCAGGGTAATTAGACACCCCCTGTTTTTCACCGTTCAAAGGAGGTTTTTGTATGTTGTCTTATCGTAAGCTTGCGATGCGTGTTCTGGGTCGCCCTCTCTATACGGGGGGTAATGATTCACCCCGTCCGGCCTCTCAGCGGGCAGCAGCGTTTATCCTGACTGCCGCAATGCTCACCACCCTTGCCGCCCCGGCCTTTGCAAAGACATGGCACATCGAGGATGGTGACATCACCGTGAAGGCAGGTGACACCAAAGGGACAAACAAGGTCTCACAGGGAGAGAGTACGGATGTGCCGGACACCGATACCGTCATCACAAATCGTGAGAAGAACGCTTCTTCCCACACCGTGACCATCGAGACCAACGATAAGAACGATAAGGTCGAGGTCACACTCAAGGATGTGAACATCGACACCGGCAGCCGGAACAAAGCCGCCGTAAGCGTGACCGGCGAGGGCGACACCAATATCAAGCTGGATGGCGACAACGCGCTGAAGAGCGACATCTACCGCAGCGGCATCTACGGCAGCGGCAGCGGCAGCCTCACCATCTCCGGCGGCGAAAATGACAGCCTGACGGCCCAAGGCGGCAGCGGCGCAAACGGCATCTCCAGCAGCGGCAGCCTCACCATCTCCGGCGGTACGGTCACTGCCAACGGCGACGACGGCGGCCACGGTATCTACAGCCGCGGCGGCGTCACCATCTCCGGCGGTAGTACGGTCACTGCCAACGGCGAAAGCGGCACCATCTCCGGCGGCGACGGCATCTGCAGCAACGGTGGCGTCACCATCTCCGGCGGTAGTACGGTCACTGCCAATGGCGGTAACGGCGGCAGCCTCGTCGGCGGCGACGGCATCCGCAGCGGCGGCGGCCTCACCGTCTCCGACGGTACGGTCACCGCCAAGGGCGGTAACGGCGACAGCAAAGACGGCTACGGCGGCGACGGCATCCGCAGCGGCGGCGTCGTCACCATCTCCGGCAATACGGTCAACGCCGCTGGCGGCTACGGCGGCAAAGTCGGCGGCTACGGCATCTGCAGCTTCGACCGTGTCGCCATCTCCGGCGGTACGGTCGAAGCCGCTGGCGGTAACGGCAGCACCGGCGGCGGCAGCGGCATCTACAGCAGCGACATCGATCTGTCGGGCAGCCTCGAGCTGACCGCCAAGGCCGGCAGTCCCAACGGCAAGGCCCTCTCGCAGGCCGGCCATGAGCTTGACCTCGACGCCATCAAGGACAAGCTGGACCCGGGCGCAAAAGTCACCGTCACCGATGCCGACGGCAACGTCATCCAGCAGGTCTCTATCCCCCGCCCTGTGGAGCCGGAAAAGCCTGTTATCCCCGAGGAGTCTTCTTCCTCTTCTGACGGCGGCTCTGCCACCCCGTCCGCACCCGCCTCTCCCCTCCCCGGCCTGACTGTCACCGACAAGGACGGCCAGCGCATCTCCTACACGAGCACCCAGGGCGGCAATACCCTCACCGTCTGCGTCGGGCGGTTCACAGCCTCTCTCCGTGCTTCGCTGTCCGCGCTGCGTCAGCTGCGGGCTGAGGGCATCGAGACCATCACCTTCCAGACCATCCTCTGCTCCACCACCCTCTCGGTGGACGAGCTGCTGGCCATGGGCGGCGAGGACGCCGAGGCTGTCCTGACCCACCGGTCCACCGATTCCAGCCTCACCGTGGGCTGAAGCTCTACTCTCCCCTTCCCACAGGCATAGAAAGGCCCCGCTGCCCTGCACATTTCATGCAGAGCAGCGGGGCCTTTTCCTGTTTTACTGCACCCCGGCAGAAACCGGGACTCGTTTTTCCTGCTTTTCGGGCTTTCTGCGCTGCTCTGCGGCGGCAGCGCGGGAGCGGTCGTAGCAGTAGCGGATGATGGCCTGACGGCGGACGATGCCGATGAACATTCCCCGGTCATCCACAACGGGGACGAAGTTCTGGTTCATGGCCGCCTCGATGAGCTGGTCCATGCTCGTGGTGACCGTGACGGCCTTGTAGTCCCGCTTGTGGGCAAAGTCCCGGATCGGGACGTCCTCTGCCGCCTCAAGGTCGAGGCCGTGGAACTTTTTCAGCCCCCAGAGGATGTCCCCTTCCGTCAGGGTCCCCACATACTCTCCCTTGCGGTTGAGCACCGGGATGGATGCGTAGCGGTTGTTCTCCCATTTTTCCAGCGTCTGGCGAAGGGTGAAGTCATCGTACACATACATCAGGTCCTGCTTGGGGGAAAGGAAAAACAGAATATTCATGAAAACAACTCCTATTGTGAACTTTTCCGCCGCTGGGCCGCAGCTCCTGTGCAGCCGCAGCAAATTCCTGTCTTCAGCACCTTGGCAGTCGAATGCCCCTGCATCCTGCGCCGGATACAGTCTTACTCTTGCCACCTTAGATTTTAGCACTTTTTCATAGTAAGATAAAGATGTCTGCGTCATCTTTTATATTTTATTCACAATCACTTTTTGCTTTGTCGGATAAATATTCACGAAATGGATGCACTGCGAAGGATTTTGTGCTATACTAACAGCAGGAACGCGGCCCTTTGCGGCTCTGTCTGTCTTTCAGTATACCGGCTTTGCGGTGTCGAAGCAGGCCGAGACGGGTAAGCCGTGCCTGACTTTTTTCTTTCTGTCAGCAATTATGTGCTGTACAGCTTCCTCATAAAGTTGTATAATAAAAGTGGTACGCCGCCTTCTCAGGCCCGCGCACCGCCCCGCCGCCGTGCGGACCGGGGTATCATAATAAATAAAAGGAGCAGAGCGACTATGATCACTTCCCGTTTCCCGCTGGGAGATGTCAGCTTCTCAGCCGAGTATTTTTCCACGCTCGTGGGCGAAGCAACCAAACAATGCTACGGCGTGGCCGCAATGGCCCCCCGTGATCTGACCGACCGTGTCCGCAGCGCCGTGCGCGGCGTGGACGATTCGGCCAAGGGCGTCCGTGTCACACAGGAAGAGGGCCGTCTCGTGATCGAGCTGCACATTGCCGTCAGCTACGGGCTGAACATCTCCACCGCCGCGCGTTCCATCTCGCACCGCGTGAAGGACGAGGTGGAGCAGGCCACCGGCCTGAAAGTCGCCCGCGTGGTCGTATCAGTCGATGACGTGGTTGCCTGATGAGACAAAGCCCGCCCGGGGGTACCGGGAAGATATAAGGAGTAAAAAGCAATGATTTCTGGTAAGATCCTGCGCGACGCCATTATTTCCGGCGCAAACAACATCAACAACCAGCGCTCCCGCGTGGACGAGCTGAACGTGTTCCCCGTCCCCGACGGCGACACCGGCACCAACATGGGCATGACCGTCGGTGCAGCCGTCCGTGAGCTGCAGGCCATGGACGACAGCTGCACCGTGGGCGAGGCCGCAAAGACCGCTGCCTCCGCCATGCTGCGCGGCGCCCGCGGCAACTCCGGCGTCATCACCAGCCTGCTGTTCCGCGGCTTCTCCAAAGCTCTGGAGGGCAAAAAGGAGGCTGACGCTTCCGACATCGTGGCTGCGCTGAAGAAGGGCGTCGAGGGCGCTTACAAGGCTGTCATGAAGCCCACCGAAGGCACCATCCTGACCGTTGCCCGCATCGCTTCCGAGGAAGCTGCTGCCTGTGGCAAAGAGGACGTGGCCGAGCTGTGGGACGTGGTGATGACCGCCGGTCAGAAGGCTCTGGAGGACACCCCCAACCTGCTGCCCGTTCTGAAGAAGGCTGGCGTCGTGGACGCCGGCGGTCAGGGCATCATGATCATCTTTGAGGGTATGGGCAAGGTCTTCCACGGCGAGGCCATCGTGGCCGGCGGCGAGGCTGTCCCCAACAAGGCCAAGCTCTCCACCGCGAACGCGGGCAAGGGCGTCTTTACCGACGACCTGATGAAGGTCGAGGACATCAAGAACGGCTACTGCACCCAGTTCCTCATCAATAAGAACGAGGGTGCAAGCGCCGCAAAGATGCGCGCCTTCGCCGAGTCCAACGGCGACAGTGTCGTCTGCATCGAGGACGATGACGTCATCAACCTCCATGTCCACACCGCCGACCCCGGCAAGATCCTGAGCGAGGCCATCAAGTACGGCTACCTCACCAATTTCAAGATCGAGAATATGCACGAGCAGTTCCTGGCCCGCCAGAAGCAGGGCAAGAGCCTCGAGAAGCAGGCTTCCGCTGAGAAGAAGCCCGACCCCGCCAGCGAGTTCATCTACGCTGCCGTTGACCCCAGCCGCGACTATGGCTTCGTTGCTGTCGCCGCCGGTGAGGGCCTGAAGGCTGTCTTCACCGACCTGGCCGCTGACGCTGTCGTCTCCGGCGGTCAGACCATGAACCCCGCCACCGAGGACATCCTTGCCGCCATCCAGAGCGTCCCGGCCAAGACCGTCTTCGTTCTGCCCAACAACAAGAACATCATCATGGCTGCTGAGCAGGCCCAGAAGCTGGCTGACCGTCAGGTGGTCGTCCTGCCCACCCGTACCGTCCCCATGGGCATCACCGCTCTGCTGAACTTCGACCCCTCCGCTACCGTCGAGGCCAACACCATCAACATGATGTCTGCCGCCGATAAGGTCTCCACCGGCCTCATCACCTACGCCGCCCGCGACAGCGAGTACGACGGCAAGCGCATCAGGAAAGGCGAGATCATGGCCCTGGAGAACGGCAAGATCGTCTCCACCTCCAACGACATCACCAAGGCCACCTATCGTCTGGCCCGCGGTATGTGCAAGAAGGATTCCAACTTCGTCACCATCATCTCCGGCTGCGACGTCTCCGACGAGGATGCCGAGAAGGTGACCGAGATCGTCAAGGCAAAATGCCCCAACCATGTTGAGGTCAGCCACATCCGGGGCGGTCAGCCGGTCTACTACTATATGATCAGCGTGGAGTAAGCCTCTTCCCTGTTCAAAAACTTGATCGTATAACAAAACGACCTCTGCAGCCGGATGAACCGGAAGCAGAGGTCGTTTTTTGCTGCAATTTTAGAAGAAGCTCACCTGACTGCTTTCCGGCAGCTCACCCAGAGCGCCCACCTGACGCAGGCGGTCGATGATGCTGCTGCCAACGCCAGAGGCCTGCTGCAGTTCCTCGATGGAGAGATACTCTTCGCCGTGGATGGTCACATTTTCCAGCGCATCGGCGGCGGCACCGCCCAGACCCTTCAAAGAGCAGAAGGGCAGGCGTACCTTGCCGTCCTCCACCACATACTTGGAGCCCCGGCTCTTGCCCAGTTCGATGGGCAGGAACTCGTAGCCGCGCACCAGCATCTCGTTGACCAGCTGGAGCGAGACGAGCACATCTTCATCCTTGGCGTTCTTCTCTTCCTTGAGGCGGCGCTTCACCTCGTTCATGTGGGCGCGGGCCACCGCCGCACCGCCCACAGCGGCTTCATAGTCGATGTCATCGCCGCGGACGGTGAAGTACACCGCATAGAACGCCTGCGGGTGGTAGAGCTTAAACCACATGAGGCGGATGGCCGACATCAGGTAGGCCACCGCATGGGCTTTCGGGAACATATATTTTATCTTGCGGCAGCTCTCGATGTACCAGTCCGGCACATCGTGCTCCCGCATGGCCTCTTCCCAGCCGGGCGCAAAGCCGCCCTTGGCCACCTTGCCCTTACGGACGGCCTCCATAATGTCGAAGGACATCTTCGGCTCGAGGCCCTTGCGCAGCAGATAGAGCATGATACTGTCACGGCAGCCGATAACCTCCGCGATGGTACAGGTGCCGCTGCGGATGAGCTCGTCGGCGTTGCCGGTCCAGACGTCGGTGCCGTGGGACAGGCCCGAGATCTGGATAAGCTCGGAGAAATTCTTGGGACGGGCCTCCACCAGCATTCCGCGCACGAAGTTGGTGCCCATCTCGGGGATGCCGAAGGTGCCGGTCTGGCTGTCGATCTGCTCCGGCGTCACACCCAGCTCTTCCGGGCTGGTGAGCAGGCTGTAAACCTTGGGGTCGTTCATGGGGATGCTGTCCACGGGGATGCCGGTGTACTCCTCGAAATACTTGTAGAAGGTAGGCATATCGTGACCCAGCTCGTCCAGCTTGAGCAGGGTGTCGTGGAGATACTTGAACTCGAAGTGAGTGGTCAGCAGGCCGCCCGCCACATCGTCCGCCGGGTGTTGGATGGGGCAGAAATCATAGATCTCATAGGTATCCGGCACGACGACCATGCCGCCGGGATGCTGGCCGGTGGTACGCTTGACGCCGGTACAGCCCAGCGTCAGGCGGTTTTCTTCCGCGTGGTTGACCGTTCTCCCCCGCTCATCCAGATACTTTTTGACGTAACCGTAGGCCGTCTTGTCCTGAATACCGGAGACGGTGCCTGCCTTGAACACGTTGGCCTTGCCGAACAGCTCTTCCGTGTAGCGGTGGACGTTGGACTGGTACTCGCCCGAGAAGTTCAGGTCAATATCAGGCTCCTTGTCGCCGTAGAAACCAAGGAAGGTCTCGAAAGGGATGTCATGACCGTCCACCAGCATCCGGGTACCGCAGTGGGGGCAGTTCTTGTCGGGCAGGTCGAAGCCGTCGTCCACGCTGCCATCGGTGATGAACTCGCTGTACTTGCACTTGGGGCAGCGGTAGTGGGGCGGCAGACTGTTGACCTCCGAGATTCCGGAGAAGTGAGCCACAGCTGACGAGCCGACCGAACCACGACTGCCCACCTGATAGCCGCCCGCGTTGGAATAGGCCACCAGTTTGACCGCGATAACGTACAGGACGGCGTAGCCATGGCCGCAGATGGAGTCCAACTCTTTTTGCAGGCGCTTCTCCACGATCTCAGGCAGAGGGTCGCCATAGTCCCGCTTGGCGTGTTCCCAGGTCGCATCCCGGAGCTGCTGTTCTGCACCCTCGATGCTGGGCGGGTAGGTGCCGCGCGGGATGGCGCGGACATTGCCGTCGATGCTGGCCGCTATCTTGCGGGGATTGGTCACGACGATCTCGTAGGCCTTTTCCTTGGGCAGGTAGCTGAACTGGTTCAGCATATCCTCGGTGGTGCGGTAGAACAGGGGCGGCTGGTTGTCCGCGTCCTTGAAGCCGTTGCCCGCCTGCAGGACAGAGCGGTAGATGGCGTCCTCCGGCTCGGTGAAATGGACGTCGCCGGTGGCGATAACAGGCTTGTGCAGGTCTTCGCCCAGCTTGATGACGGTGCGGTTGAAGTCCTTGATGACCTCTTCGCTCTCCACCTTGCCCTCCCGCACCATATAGGCGTTGTTGCCCAGGGGCTGGACCTCCAAAACATCGTAGTACGATGCAATTTTCTTCAATTCTTCGTAAGAGCGGCCCTCTACGACAGCCCTGTAAAGTTCTCCTGCTTCACAGGCAGAAGTGAGGATAAGGCCGTCCCGATACTTGTTCAGAAGGCTGCGGGGAACGCGGGGCTTCTTGAAGAAGTAGTTGACATGGGCCTCGCTGACGATTTTATAGAGGTTTTTCAGGCCCATCTGGTTGCGCACGAGGATGATGAGGTGATAATACTTCTTTTTCAGTACCTCGCGGTTTCCGCCGAGGCCGGTGTTGATGCCGCTGACGGCAGTCACCTGCTTTTCCTCCAGATCTTTCAGCATGACGCAGAAGATGCGGCCCAGTGCGGCAGAGTCCTCGCAGGCGCGATGGGCCTCGTAGGCGGGCAGCTCCAGATGCTTGTTGATGGTCCCCTGCTTGTAGTTGTGGAGACCGGGGTACATGGCCTGAGCCATGGTCAGGGTGTCGATATAGGTCGGCTCAAACTCGATGCCGCTCCGCTTGGCGGCGGCGCGGAGGAACCGGATGTCGAAGGAGTGGGCATTGTGAGCCACAAGGATGCGGCCATCTACAAAGTCGAGGAAGGCTTTCAGCGCCTCGGCCTCGCCGGGGGCGTCAGCCACCATCTCGTTGGTGATGCCGGTCAGCTCGGTGATCTTGGAGGTGATGGCCTTTCCGGGTTTTACGAAGGTGTCGAATTCTTCCACCACTTCCCCGTTCCGCACGATGACCGCGCCGATCTCTGTCAGGTACTCCACGCCGGGGTCGAGGCCCGTCGTCTCAGTGTCGAAGACGCAGAACTCACCGTTCAGCGGTTCGTCTTTCACGCCGTAGACGCAGGGTATCATGTCATCGACAAAGTAGGCCTCACAGCCGTAGATGAGCTTGAAGTCCGGGTCTGTCTTGTGGATGGCATCCGCCGCCAGCATAGCCTCGGGGTAGCCCTGACAGACACCGTGGTCGGTGATGGCAATGGCTGGGTGGCCCATCCGGTGGGCCAGCTTGACGATGCCGCCGGGGTCGCAGAAGGCGTCCATGCTGGACAGTTTGGTATGCAGATGCAGCTCCACCCGCTTGACGGGGGCGTTGTCCTCTCGCTTTTTGCGCTCGACAAAGAGGACGTCGTAGGGCCAGACGATATAGTCGTGCTCGTACTTATCGTAGGAGCAGTCGCCGCGCACCACGACCGTCGTACCCTTGGGGATGGACTCCCACTTGGAGCAGTCCTCCCCTTCCTGCGCACGGATCTTCAGGTTGATGGAGCCGGTGTAATCGGTGATGGAGACCGTGTATATCTTGCGGAAGTTGCCCTTCACTTCGGTGAAGAAGACGTCGCCCCAAATCATGCACTTGCCGCCCTCGCCGCCCAAATCCTTGAGGGGGGTGAGGTTTTTCGGGGTGAACATCTTGCCGTGGAAGATGGTGACGGGCTTGTCCGTAAGGTCGAGGCCCTCCACCTTGATGGAGGGGGCAGTGTTCTTTTTCTCGAACTTGACGACAGGCGGCGCAATTTTCCGCTCGAGCTTTTCTTCCATCTGGCGCTGTTCGGCTTCGCCCACGCTGCTTTCCAGCGTCACTTTGGGCTTTACGCCGGTGTGGGCAGCGATGCGCTCCGCCAGCAGGCGCTCGAACTGCATCTCCTGCAAAAACTTCGTGCCGTGGCAGACGCCGATGGTGATGTTCTGGCCGGTGATGGTGATGCGGCAGCGGTCGAGGAAACCGTTGATGGGGACACCGTCCCGTTTCATCTCCTCCATCATTTCCCGCAGACCGGCTTCATCCAGCGTCGCATAGCCGAAAAGATTGTTGATGCGGAGCTCGAAGCCCTCGTAATCCGGTGCCAGCGAGGCCAGCAGCCGGGCGCACAGCCCCTTGTCCAGCGGGGCAGAACTGCGCAGCGTAAAGATGACCTGCCGCTCCTGCCGCAGCATCTGGGCGTGCTCGACGACCACGCGGCCAAAACAGGCCGCAAAGTCCGGGTCCGCCATAAACTGCGGCCATAGCTGGGAAACAAGTGGTGTCACAGTGGTACTCCTTTTCTATCAGATAACAGCACAAACTGCCGCGCCCCGGAAAAGGGCGTGGCAGCAGGTTGTTCTTGAGCTTACAGCTTATAGATCTCCTCCATGAACTGGTCGAGGATATTATCCCCCGTCAGCTTCTTGACGGGGTTGCCGTGGACGAACAGCACCGCCTCGCCCTTTCCGCCGGCAATGCCGATGTCAGCCTCACGGGCCTCGCCGGGGCCGTTGACGACACAGCCCATGACAGCCACCTTGATGGACTTTTTGCAACCCTGAAGCCGCCGCTCCACCTCATTTGCGATTTCAGTGCAGGGGTACTGGGTGCGGCCGCAGGTCGGGCAGGTGATGACCTCCGGGCCGGCCACTGGGAAGCCGACAGCGCGCAGGATATTGTAGCCTGCTTCCACTTCCTTCTCAGGGTCAGCAGCCAGCGAGACACGAATGGTGTCGCCGATACCCTCCAGCAGCATCCCGCCGATGCCCATGCCGCTCTTGAGCAGACCCATCTGGTAAGTGCCGGCCTCCGTGACGCCCACATGGAGCGGGTAGTCGGTCACAGCGCTGAGCTGGCGGTATGCCTCCATCATGCGGGGGACGTTGGAGTTCTTGATGGAGATGACGATGTTGTTGAAGTCGAACTTTTCCAGCAGGTGGACATGGTACAGAGCGCTCTCCACCATCGCTTCCGGCACAGGTGCGCCGTACTTGGCGAGGATGTGCTTTTCCAGACTGCCGCCGTTGACGCCGATGCGGATGGGGATATTTTTCTGCTGGCAGGCATTCACGACCGCCTTCACACGGTCATCGTCGCCGATGTTGCCCGGGTTGATGCGGATCTTATCCACGCCCACATCGGCGCAGGCAATGGCAGCCTTGTAGTCGAAGTGGATGTCTGCCACGATGGGGATATTCACGGCGTTCTTAACAGCCTCGATGCACTTGGCGTCTGCCGCGCTGGGACAGGTCACGCGCAAAATCTGACAGCCTGCCGCTTCACAGCGCTTTGCCTGCGCCACATTGCCCTCGATGTCTTCCACCGGGACGTTCAGCATGGTCTGCACGGCAATGGGATTCTTGCCGCCGATGGTCACATTTCCGATCTTCACTTCACGTTTCAGCTGCCGCATGGTTTTACCCCTTTCAAATTGCTCCGGTCACGAGCCGGACGATGTCATTGTACGTTGCAAAGAGCATCAGGCCGAACAGCAGCGCAAAGGCTGCGACGGTCAGACTGCTCTGGATTTTTTCCGGCACTGCATGGCCAGTGACTGCCTCGATGAGCAGGAATACGATCTTGCCGCCGTCCAGCGCCGGGAACGGCAGCAGATTGAATACGCCGAGGTTGATGGTGATAAGCACCAGCAGCTCAGCCACATCCTCCCAGCCGTAGCTTGCGGCCTGACCGATGGCGGTCACGATGCCCACTGGGCCGGACAGGTCGTTGATGCTCTCGCGGCCCCGCAGAAGGTCGGCCAGCGAGGTATAGATGATGCGTCCATAGTAGACGACGCTGTTGGCCGACTCTTTCAGGACGTTCTGCGGTGTTTTTTTGAGGCCGTAGACTGTGAAGCCCAGTGTCATGTGGGTCTGGCCCTGCTCATCCTGCCAGGTGTCGAACTGGACGTCCGGCAGCTCCACGAGCTTGCCGTCCCGGCGGACGGTGAAGTCTGCGCGGTAGCTCTCGGTGCGCATAAGCTCGTAGAGCATATCGTTGGCCACGAAGCAGTGCCGCCCGTTGACGGCCACGATCTCGTCGCCGGCCTGCAGGCCGGTCTGGCCACAGAGGGCGTTGTTCTCCACGGCATAGATGACCTTGCTGGTGATCGGCTCACTGCGCAGTGAGATGAGGAGCAGCAGCACCACAAAGCCCAGTACGAAGTTCATCACCGCGCCTGCCGCCATCACCAGCATCCGCTGCCAGACAGCCGCCTCGTTCAGCGGCTTGCCTGTCCGCTGCGCCAGCACCTCCGGCGGGATGTCCGGGCCGTCATCGTCCCCGCTTCCACCCTCGGCCTGTTCGCTCTCAGGGCTTTCCTCCCCTTCCAGCGCCACAAAGCCGCCTACGGGCAGGAGCCGCAGGGTATACTGCGTGCCTTTGCGATAGGTCTTGATGAGGGTCGGACCCATGCCAATGGAAAACTCGTTGACCTGGACCCCGCAGAGCTTTGCCACTGCAAAATGGCCGAACTCGTGGATAGCGATGACCGCGCCGAAGATGAGCAGCGCAGCAGCAAAGGTGATGAAAACTGACATTATTTCTCCTATATTACAGATGTGCTCTCACGAATGCACGGGCCATACGGTCACACTCATACACATCCGCGAGGCTGTAGTCGCCGCCAAAGCTGTCGCTGTCCACGACAGCCTCCACCAGACGGCCGATGTCGAGGAAGCCGATCTTATCCTCAAGGAAGAGCTTGACGGCCTCCTCGTTGGCACCGTTGGCGGCGCAGGGGCCGAGACCGCCCTTCTTGATAGCCTTCTTGCAGGCGGCGAGGCAGCGGAAAGTCTCCTCGTCGGCCACATCGAAGGTCAGCAGTTTGAGGGTGGTGAAGTCCAGCTCCGGCACGACGCCCGGCACACGGGCCGGATAGGTCAGCGCATACTGGATGGGGATGCGCATATCCGGCACACCCAGCTGGGCGATGATGGAGTTGTCGCTGTACTGCACCGCCGAGTGGACGATGCTCTGGCGCTGGACAACGATTTGAATTTTCTCCGGAGGCAGGCCGAACAGCCACACAGCCTCGATGAGCTCGAGGCCCTTGTTCATCAGAGTGGCACTGTCGATGGTGATCTTTGCCCCCATGTTCCAGTTGGGATGCTTGAGGGCATCGGCCTTGGTCTTGCCCCGCAGCTCTTCGGTCTTCATGCCGAAGAAGGGGCCGCCGGAGGCCGTCAGCAGAATTTTGGTCAGGCTCTTGGCGCTCTCCTTATCTTGCAGGCACTGGAAGATGGCCGAGTGCTCACTGTCCACAGGCAGCAACTTGACGCCGTGCTTCGCCACGGCCTGAGTGACAAGATGGCCGCCGGTGACAAGGCTTTCCTTGTTGGCGAGGGCGAGGTCATGGCCGCTCTCGATGGCGGCAAGGCTTGCGCCGAGGCCAGCGATGCCCACCACGCTGTTCAGCACCACGTCCGGGCCGTCCATTGCAGCGAGGGTCTTGAGGCCCTCTGGGCCGGTCAGGAGCTTGGGTGCATCGGCGCGGCCTGCCAGCGCAGCCGAAAGCTTTTCGGCACCGGCCTCACTGGTCATGCAGACATATTTCGGGTGGAATTCTTCTATCTGCTGCAAAATTTTATCCGTCTGGCTGTGGGCCGACAGGCCGAACACCTCATACCCTTGAGCACGGATGACGTCAAGGCTCTGGGTGCCGATGGAGCCGGTAGAACCCAGCAGCGTGATTTTCTTAGCCATAAAGAATCTACCTCCTGCTGATTTTAATCGTAGAATGCTGCGATGACCACCATCGTGACGAAGGGCGCGATGAACATCACGCTGTCAAAGCGGTCAAGGATGCCGCCGTGGCCCGGGAAGATGGTGCCGTAGTCCTTGATGCCGCACTGGCGCTTGACCACGCTGGCGAACAGGTCGCCGTAGATGCCCAGCACCGCAGCCACACAGGCCAGCAGCGCAATGATGACATACATGGATACGCCAATATTGGAGCGGGTGAACTCTTCCATCCGGTCTGCTGCGATGGAGTAGATGACCGTGACCAGCACACCGAACACCATAGTACCCAGCACGCCGCCCACAGCGCCCTCCACCGTCTTTTTGGGGCTGACCACCGGGCAGAGCTTATGCTTGCCAAAGGCGCGTCCCGCAAAGTAGGCGCAGGTGTCGCCGCCCCAGGCGAAGCAGAGGATGAGCAGGATGAAGAAGATAGCGTCGTAGCCATATTCCTCCACCGGCAGCATCTCCTTGAGCCGGATGAACGAGTAGAAGCAGAAGATCACGATGCCCGAAAACATGGCGAGGCCGCTGGCTTTCTGGTAGCTGATAACGCCGTTGCGCACTACAAGGTAGATGGCATAGAACAGCACCACAAGGAAGGAAGCGGGCATCACCATCGCCCGGCAGACGCTGTAGCTCGACAGCATGATGAGCAGTGTGTAGGGTACCAGAACGGCCAGCAGCGGCCAGTCCTGCTTTTCAAAACCCAGCGCAGAGTAAATTTCATGCAGGGCGATGAGGGTGATGGCCGCGATGACCAGATTGAACACCAGCGTATCGAAGGTGAACAGGACGCCTGCCAGAACGATCAGGCCCACCACGGCTGTGATGATTCGTGTTTTCATAGTTTCATGTTCTCCTTTGTTTCGTCCGGGAGCCGCTCCCCTGCTCTGGCAGGGTCTGCAGCGTCAGCGCCTGAGGAAATACCGGACGCTCTCCGGGGGCCGCGCACGCCGCGCGGCATCTTGCGTATCGTTTGCTGCGCTCAAAGTCCGCCGAAGCGGCGGGAGCGCCGGTTGAACTCCATGATGGCGGCATCGAGGTCATCACGGGTGAAATCAGGCCACAGAACGTCCATTTCCACCAGTTCGGAGTAGGCCGCCTGCCAGAGCATGAAGTTGGAGAGCCGCTTTTCTCCGCTGGGGCGAAGGATGAAGTCGGGGTCTTTCTGGCCGGCGGTGTACATCTGGGCCGAAAGAGCCTCTTCCGTGATGTCCTCGGGCTTCATCTCGCCCGCAGCCACCTTGGCCGCAAGACTCTGGGCCGCCCGGACGATCTCAGGCCGTCCACCGTAGTTGACGGCGATGTTGATGGTCAGGCCGGTCTTGCAGGCAGAGTCCCGCTCCAGCTTGTTCATCAGCTCCTGCAGCTTGGGGTCCAGCGCAGTGCGGTCGCCCATGAAGCAGATGCGGATGTTCCGGTTCTTGTAGTCGAAGCCCTTGATGAGGTACTCGCCGAACAGCCGCATGATAGCACCCACTTCTTCGGCGGGACGCTTCCAGTTTTCGGTCGAGAATGCGTAGAAATACACCGACTCCACACCCAGCTCATCGCAGTAGTTCGCAATGTCCTGAAAGACCTGTGCGCCCTTTTTGTGGCCGGCGGTGCGGGGCAGGCCGCGGCTCTTGGCCCAGCGGCCATTGCCGTCCATGATGATGCCGATGGACAGCCCCTTCGCAAAATCCTTTGGATGTTCCATGATCTTATTCCTCTATTTTCAGTCTGGCAAAAAGTGCCGCGCACCTTCTTTCAGCGCACGGCACCTCCCTGCTTGCTTGCAGTCAGAATCAGACGGACATGATCTCCTTCTGCTTTTCTTCCACGGCAGCGTCGATATTCTTCACGTACTTGTCGGTCAGCTTCTGGACGTCCTCTTCCATGGTCTTCTGGGTGTCCTCGGTCAGTTCGCCAGCCTTCTTCATGGCCTTGGCCTTGTCCATAGCGTCGCGGCGGACATTGCGGACAGCGACCTTTGCCTCCTCGCCCATCTTGGAGACTTCCTTGGCCAGCTGCTTGCGGCGCTCCTCGGTGGGAGCCGGGAAGTTCAGACGGATGGTCTGGCCGTCATCAATGGGGTTGATGCCCACATCGCTGGCCAGGATGGCCTTGCTGATGGCGCGCAGCAGGGTGCGGTCCCACGGGGTGATGGTCAGGGTGCGGGCCTCGCTGACAGCCACAGAAGCCACCTGCTGGATGGGCGTGGGCGAACCATAGTAATCCACGGTCACCTTGTCCAGAACGCCGGGGTTGGCACGGCCTGCGCGCACGGTCTTCAGCTCGCGCTCCAGATGTTCGACTGCGCTCTTCATCTTGTCTTCGAATGCCTTGGTGTTGCTGCTCATTGTCCTTGTCTCCTGTTTGTTATCAATTCTCACCAGCCGCGAAAAGGCGTCTGGCATATTCTATTGTCGGAAGCGGGGCGGTATGCTCAGCCCTCGTAGACCAGCGTACCCACATTCTCACCCTGCACAGCGCGGGCGATGTTGTCGGGGTCGGCCAGGTCGAACACGAGGATGGGGAGCTTGTTGTCCCGGCAGAGGGTGGCGGCAGTGCCGTCCATAACAGCCAGACGGTCTTCCAGCACCTTGGTAAAGGTAAGGGTCTCGTACTTCTTGGCATCGGGGTACTTATGGGGGTCCTTGTCATAGACGCCGTCCACCATCGTGGCCTTGAACATGATGTCTGCACTCACCTCAACGGCGCGCAGAGCAGTGGTCGTATCGGTGGAGAAGAAGGGGTTGCCCGTACCGCCGCCGAAGATGGCGATCTTGCCCTCCTCCATTGCGTGGAGAGCTTCCTTGCGGGTGAAGGCCGGGGCCACCTGCGGCATGGTGATGGAGGTGAACACCTCGGTCGGCACACCCAGCTGCTCCAGCTTGTCGGAGACAGCCAAGGCGTTCATCACCGTTGCCAGCATACCGATCTTATCGGCCAGCGTACGCTCCATCTTGCCGCTGGAACGGCCGCGCCAGAAGTTGCCGCCGCCCACAACGATGCCGATCTGAACGCCCAGCTCATGGGCCTTCTTTACGCCTCCACAGATCGCGTCCATGGTCGGCTCGTCGAAGCCGGTCCCCTTTTCGCCGCCGAGGGCCTCACCGCTGATCTTCAGAAGGATACGCTGATATTTCAATGCCATAATAACATACACCACCTGTATCAGATTTGGCCGCGCTGTGCGCCGCCGATTTTATCTCTTATCTATTTTACAATAAAACTGCTCCAAAGTAAACAGGCAAACGCCAGCTCATCGGCAAAGGTTTCTTCTCCTTCTGCACTTTGGGCAAAAAATGCTGGACATTTGCCGCGAATCATGCTATAATACTGCTTGCATCCCGGCAAAATAGAATATGCGGGCATCGTACATCGGCTAGTATATCAGCCTTCCAAGCTGAGGAGGTGGGTTCGATTCCCATTGCCCGCTCCACCAAAAACCGCCTAGATTCGTCAGAATCCAGGCGGTTTTCTTGCTTCATTACCTCGTTTCTTTTCCATACCATATAATAATGCCTCCTTCGAAAAAATTTTGAAGGAGGCATTATTAGACTATACAGCTCTCACCGCACTCTCTTTTTCATCCTTGCCATGAATGCATCCGCCTCGATGGCCTCAGGGGTGAAGCTGTTGTTCTTCCACCATGCGGCCAGCGCAGCGCCGACGGTGAAGCCGGTGCAGATCATCTGCTCGAGCTGGGCGTTGTCGATGGGCAGTACAGACTTGCCCGCTGCGCTGAGCAGCTGATTTGTCAGGGCGAGGCCCAGCGCTGCGGTACGGGTCAGAGTACCGGCGGAGACGGTGCGGTTGGTAATGATATGTGCGTTCATAGCTTAATTCCTTTCTCTTGTATGTTCGTTTGCTTCTAAATCGGCGATGCGGTGGTTTGCCACCTTCATCTGCTCTTCCAGCACGGGGACGCGCTGAGCGAAGTTGTTGTGCGCCCGCACCTCGCGGGTCAACTCCTCAAGCTTGGTGTCGGTGACGGCCTGACTCTTGCCGTTGGCGATGAGTACGCCGATGAGGGTCACAGCCCCGGTGATAAGGGCGGCGAGAATGGTCTCCATCGGTCTCACCCCTTCCATCTGGACTTATTCGTCCGGGTGTCGATGTGTATCCACCCTGTCTTACGGTTGGGGTGTGCCGCGTCCTTCGGGTAGCGCCCGATGCCGCCGCGCCCGGGAAGCAGAGTCTCGGCATAGGCCGCAACGGTAGCCACCGGCACACCTTCGATGTAGAAGTCCGCTGCCCTGCCCAGCAGGTGCTGGCTGCTCTTGCTGCCGCCCACGGCGGCATTGTGTTCGGCGGTGCGGTAGCCGCTGGTGATATGTACCGGTTTGCCGAAGTGCTCCC
>OGHB01000309.1_pt1 | contig 32715 bp, 27 predicted proteins | sample 1571451 | NCBI WGS metagenome assembly OGHB01 (sample SAMEA2582071, study PRJEB24529) | metagenome | biome: Human gut stool | place: China | collected 2011
TTTGTCTTTGCCTTAGCATTCTTCTTTGTAGAAGTCTTGTAAGTTACCTTAACCGGAAATACGGATGGTATTCTTCCTGGAAGTGCTGGAAATACTGGGTTTATAAACGCAGTTTGGTGCAAAATTATCACTACAAGTAACACGCAAGTAACATACAAGAAGCGATTAAATCTGATTAATGGCTTCGACCAGTGCAGGAATATCCAGATGCGTGTAGATGCGTTCCGTCAGTGACATAGCACCGGAATGCCCGACAATTTTTTTGATGGTAGTCTGATCGACATGTGCTTCGGCAAGCAAAGAAATTGTGGTGTGCCGGCAGCAGTGAGGCGTATGATCGATATGCAGACGAAACATCAGGGGTTGGAAAACATTGTGGTAATACATGTAATAGGTAAAATGCTGGCTGTCCAGGGTATGGATGAGATATTCACAATCGGAACAGTCATGAAGCCAGCGCTGGTAAAAGGGGAGTACTTTGTCAGCAATCGGAACTTTTCGAATGCCGTTTTCGGTTTTGCTGTCAATGACATCAAAATATTGTTCGGACAGATGAACATTTTCTTTTTTCAGATCCAAAAGCTCTGAGACGCGGACCCCATTGTATATCAGCATGAGGACTGTCTGGCAATAGGGATCGTTTTTGTGTTTCCACAGGAGAGCAATTTCAGAAGTGGAAAAACAGCTTCGTATGTTTTTATTAGGATTCCGGTCTTTGTATTTCGAAATATTTACATAGGCAGAATAATCTTTTGAGACAATTTCGTGCTTCATGGCATAAGAATAGAGCTGGTTAAAAAGAATACGGATTTTTTTCAGGGTAGGATAGTTTTTGCCACAGTGATCAATCACCTGCTGTAAATCATTGAGTCTCAAATTGTGAAATGGCATATCAGCAATGTTTTCACAAGTGGCATAGGCTGCCCGATAGCCTTTGATGTTGGAGTGGGAGATGGTAGGAAACTTTTCTTCGGACCATCGGAGATAAATTTCCTGGAAGGTTAATTTCAGCGTTTCCCCATCGATGGGATAATTATTGTAACGTGCCAGAATCTGCAGAGCTTCCGACCGGGTAGGAGCGTAGCCCAGAATCTGATAGTGCTGGATGCGCTTTCCCGTGATGTCATTGATGTGCCAGCCCGTAGTGATGCGTGCTGCGTAGGGTCTTCTTCTGTTGCCGGAGAGTTTTACGACTCCACCGTATCCGTTTGGTAATCTCATTTTTCTTCCTTTCGTGTGTAAAAATTTATATTATCGTGTCAATCATACACATTTATTTGTAAAATTTTTAAGTAACACACAAGTAACAAAGAGTAGTTTCTATTCCTTTTGTATTGCAAACGTCCTGAAAACAGATTGAAAAAAAAATAGTTTTGGGGTATTATGTCTACTAGATATATAATCAGTGAGATATAAGGAGTAGAGTTTGGAATATGAGTACAAATAAAAATGCAAAAAACTTCAATATGTGGCTGTTGCCGATCATTTTAATGATGGGGTTAGTACCGGTTCTTGTACATTCTTACGCTTATAGTACAAATTTGGCACAGTTTGATTGGTTCCCCAATAATGCAAATGATCAGACGGATTTATTTTTTGCGTGGAAGATGATTGCAATCATAATTGTAGGGATTATAATGATTGCTGCTCTGTTGATTCATTATTTGAATAAAAAAGAGTTTGTATTTGAGAATTCTTTTTATTTTTTGATGGTGTATGCATTATTTGTTGTGATGTCGGCTTTGTTTTCAAATTATAAATATTGGGTATCACATGGTACTTATGAATTGTTTGAATCTGTATGGGTCGTAATTGCATATATGGTTTTATGTTATTATACATACAATTGTGTGACGGAAGAAAAACAGATATATATGATTTTCCGATGGTCTGGTATCGGTATGTTAATTGTCACTGTGATTGGAGTTTTTCAAAGTTTGGGACTTGATTTTTTCAAATCTCCATTGGGAAAACATTTGATTATAAGTTCCAAATGGTGGGGGGATTTGAAGGATCTTACTTTTAATTTTCCAGATAAGACCGCATATACAACTTTATACAATCCGAACTTCCTTTCCTTTTACTTCGGAATGTTAATTCCATTACTTCTCTGTTTATTAATAGCGGCTAAACAGATGTGGCATCGAGTTGTAATCGTAATAGCAGAAGTACTTTGCATTGTTTGTTTGGTAGGAAGTCGGAGTTCATCTGGATGGATGGCATTAGCAATCGGAGCTGTCATATTGGGGCTTGTATTGCTTAGCAGAAAAAAGAAATGGTTTGTGGCAGGAATTGCGGTAGTAATTGCCGGGATAATTGTAGCTGGAGTGATGGCAAATACAACCAGGATTGGAAAAAGTGTGAAAGATACTATTGTCGGAACATATCATATGAAAGAGCAGTTTTCTTTAAATGATATTAAGACAACAGATAATGATGTGGAATTGGACATTTGGAATAATCCTTTGTATGTGTCTTATGAAATGAAGGATGATGGCGAAATTCTTATATCTTGTCATGATGCAGATAATAATGAGTTGACAACCACGGAAGTGGATCAGGAAAAGCAAATTTCGAATATTAATGATGATAGGTTCGCAAATGTGCAGATCCAGCCGATTATGTATTCAAATGATACAGCGGGTATGAGTGTATACGTAGATGGAATTTCGTGGAATTTTACCAAAACAGATGATGACGGTTATTTGTATATGAATCCGGCAGGAAAGGCAATCAAATTTCCAAAAGTAAAACAATCACATTTATTTAATGATGATGCGATGAGTAAACGAGGTCATATTTGGAATGACACTATTCCGGTGTTAGGAAAACATGTATTTATGGGGGCAGGAGCCAATAGCTATTTATTTGAATATCCGCAAAATGATTATATTAGTCAGGCATATGTGTATGGATTTAATAGCTATGGAGTAAAAGCCCATAGCTGGTATCTGCAGCAGTGGGTCGAAACTGGATTAATTGGTACACTTTCATTAATTATTTTTCTGTGCTGGTATGTGGTACGATCTATTCGCATTTACCGCAGAGTGGATCTGCACGAGAGTATCAGCTGGGTCGGATTTGGAATATTTGCCGCTGTGCTTGTATATTTGCTCGTGGCCATTGTGAATGATTCCAATGTATGTACTGCTCCGGTATTCTGGGGTATGCTTGGTCTGGGACTTGCAGTGAACCGTATGCTCGTAAAGAAAGAAAATCTTTTTGTTAAAGAAACAGCGGTTTCTGCAGAAAGTGATACTGCCGTAAAACAGAGTATTCCAAAAGCAGCAGAGAGTGAAAAAGCAGATACCGCGCAGATGGTACAGAATACTCAAGGGGCAGGAGTGACAGAATCCTCAGTCAGGAAGAAATCATCGAAAAAACAATCGAGAAAACAGAGAAAGAATCAAAAATAACAGATTGAAATTATGAAAAAAATCATTCAAGATAAACAATTACTGATCAGACGGATTTTTCTGATGTGCTACGACGTGCTTGCAGTGTTTGCTGCAAGCATAGTTGCGTTATTGATTCGGTTTGATCTGAATATCAAAAGCGTACCGTTTCAATATATGGATGAAGTGTGGAGAGCACTTCCTTTTATGATCATTGTTACACTGATCATTTTCTGGATGCTCCGACTGTATTCCAGTCTCTGGAGCTATGCGGGAGCACTGGAAATGATGTATGTGGTTTCAGCATGTATTCTGGATACCGTTGTTGTGACAGTGCTGATATTGCTTCGGAACTGGGGGGATATGTACCCGGTGCCAAGAAGCTTTTACATTCTGTATGGATTGTTTCTGTTTGTATTGGTCATGGGATGCAGATATTCCTACCGCGGACTGCGTGTGCTTCGCAATATGCGCAGAGCCGGCGTGTACAGACGGAATGTACTTGTAATCGGAGCAGGGGATGCAGGAAACCAGATCATCAAAGAAATCAACAACAGCCGCTATGTGAAAAAGAAGGTTGTTGGTGTGATTGATGATGACCGGAACAAGATCGGCAATTATATTCATGGAGCGAAAGTCGTAGGAGATCGGAGCGATATTCTGGAAAAAGTCGAAGAACTGCATGTGCATGAGATCATCATTGCCATGCCATCGGCCACGCAGAAACAGATCAAGGGGATTCTTGATATCTGCAAAGAAACCAGATGCACATTAAAGCGTCTGCCCGGCATTTACCAGCTTGTAAACGGCGATGTCAGCGTCAGCAAATTAAAAGATGTAGATGTCAATGATCTTCTTGGGCGGGATCCGGTGACGGTTGATCTGCAGTCCATCATGGATTATGTTTCTGGGAAAATCATAATGGTTACAGGGGGCGGTGGCTCTATCGGAAGCGAATTGTGCCGGCAGATTGCCGCACACAAGCCAAAACAGTTGATTATTGTGGATATTTACGAGAATACGACCTATGATGTGCAAAACGAACTGAAAGTCCGGTTTCCAGAGCTGGATCTTGTTGTGCTGATTGCATCCGTGCGGAATACGAATCGTATGAACTGGATTTTTGAACATTACAAGCCGGAGATTATCTATCATGCAGCGGCACATAAGCATGTGCCTCTCATGGAAGAGAGTCCGAACGAGGCAATTAAGAATAACGTGCTTGGCACGTGGAAGATTGTGCAGGCGGCAGATCGGTACGGTGTGAAGAAATTTGTGATGATTTCCACGGATAAGGCAGTTAATCCAACCAATATCATGGGTGCCAGCAAGCGCATCTGTGAGATGGTCATTCAGACCTATAACCGCAGATCGAAGACAGATTTCGTAGCCGTGCGTTTTGGAAATGTGCTTGGCAGTAACGGAAGTGTGATTCCGCTGTTCAAAAAACAGATTGAGCGTGGAGGTCCGGTCACGGTTACACATCCGGATATCGTGCGGTATTTTATGACAATTCCGGAAGCGGTATCTCTGGTACTGCAGGCGGGCACCTATGCCAAAGGTGGAGAAATTTTTGTTCTGGATATGGGAGAGCCGGTCAAGATTCTGGATCTGGCAAAAAACCTGATTCTTCTTTCTGGTCACAAGCCGGATGAGGATATCCATATCATTTTCACAGGACTTCGCCCGGGAGAAAAACTTTATGAAGAGATGCTGATGGATGAAGAAGGGATGCAGGATACCGCAAACAATCTGATTCATATCGGTAAACCGATTGAGCTGGATGAAGAAAAATTCATGCAGCAGTTGGAAGAATTAAAAGAGTACGTTGTGACAGAACCGGAAGACATCCGGGAGTATGTCAAGAAAATCGTGCCGACGTATCACCCGGAACTGGCGGGGGAGAATAAATAGGTAATAATAGAACGGCTATCAATGACAGCAATTCCGTGCATGGCACGTGAATTGCTGTTTTGCTTTTTACAGATGAAACGTATTGCGGGGATGTCTGGTAGTGAGGATGGCACGCTGCTTTGACATGGCAACATGCGTATAGATTTCTGTGATATGAATGGAACTGTGACCAAGCATTTCCTGTATATAGCGGATATCGACATCCGCTTCTAAAAGGCTGGTGGCAAATGTATGCCGGAACATATGCGGTGTAATATGCTGTTCAATTGCAGCAAGAGAAGCATATTTGTTGATCATCCGCCGTACCGACTGATCGGATAATGCCGTTCCGTTTAGCGTCGCAAAGAAATGCTGGCAGGTTTTCATCTGGGGGAGAAATTCATTGCGGTATTCCGACAGAATCTGTATGACCTCGTGGTTTCCGATCTGAACAATTCGTTCTTTGGAACCTTTTCCGTAGATCAGGACTGATCCATCGTACAAATCAATGTCACAGATACGCAGAGCGCATAATTCGGAAATCCGTATTCCGGTTGCAAATAAAAGTTCTATGACAGCGGCATCCCGCAAAGCGTTTTTTCTCTGATAATCCGTTTTGGCGACGGTGCGCTGCTCATAGATCGTAGATAAGAAAATTTCGATCGTGTGCAATGGAATGGTTTTCGGCAAAATCACAGGTTCGCGGAATTTGATCTGCACCTTGTTGAAAGGATTCCGGGCGATGATTTCTTTATATTCCAGGTAGTGAAAAAGAGCTTTGACCGAGGCAATCTTTCTTTTTACGGTTTTGGGTTTGTACTTCTGGTGCAGACTGCCAATATAATTTTCCAACAGATCCGGTGTAATATCAGAAACATCCCTGCATGAAAAAATGGCATAAAATTGCTGAAGGTCGATGCGATATGCTTTCAGAGTCTTGGAATCCAGACGTTTTTGGTGACGGCAGTGTTCCAGATAGTTGTTGATGTGTGTCTGTAAATTATTCATGGGTGGTCTCCTTTGTATATGAAGTTTTGTTTAGGAGTATATGGTACATGAAATGGGGGAGATTTTGTTGGATAAGGCAAAATTTGAAAAAATTGTACAATATGTAACAATTACATGGATAGAGCAGTGGTGTTTCCTGTATCAGTATGGGTGGGAAAGAGTATGGGATAGACTTCGGGGAAATACAGAGTGTGGATGTCGAAAGCTGATGTTTTGATGGGAAAACGGTGAGATTAAACAATAAATTGCCGTTTAAATAAGAAAAATGGATTAAAATAAAGGATTTTGTTATAATTTTAGGAAATACATGGTATAATAAATTTGAGTAAAAAATTAATATTTTCGAATGATAATATAAGATTATTATTTAAAAATACAATTTTATACCTTGATATTATACAAATGAGGAATAAAAAATGAAAAGAAATAAAAAATTTAACAAGATATTTAGATATCTACCTATTATTTTAGGATTTGTACTTATTTTTATGTCTATATTTAATACATATCAAGAGAAAAATGTTTTTAGCATTATTAGTGGAATTTTATTAATCCTTATTCCTTACATATACACTGTTTCTCCCATTGTGAATGAGCGATATAAAGAAAATAACAATCTGACAAATCGCTTATCAGAAAATACCTTTACTGATAGAAAAAATGATTTACAAAATTTGTTGGATCTATTGAATAAATGTCAAACAATACAGCTAACAGGTACTGATAGACAATGTGGAAAAAGTTGGCTGGCATTTAAATTGATTGATTATATTAAACATCCAAAAGATATTGAATTCAAGAAATATCATCCATTGAAAATGCAATACAAAAATGTATATTACATAGATATGGATCAAAAAACGGATGCGGAAATAAATGCTTTCTTTGAGACCAATGTTGTAACTCGTAAGACATTGATTATAGCCGATCATATCAAAAAAGTTGATTATATTTTCTCAAAACAAGAAGTATATGAATTTTCATTAATATTTATTACAACAAACAGTATTGAAACAAAGGGAACAGTTTATTATATATCTGAGTTTGAGCGTCATAATGTCCCTAAGCTTCAAGAAAATATAAAGCGAAATTATAGTAATATTGAAACATTAAATAAATGGGAAATAGATACTTTATATGACTTGACATTTGGTAATATTGGAAAAATTCATTTTTTGTTAGAACATCAAGAATATGTGGGATGGATAAAACAATTAGCACGTAATTTACAGACCACATATGACAAAGCATTGAATAAGATACAACTTGAATTATTTAAGGGGGAGTATTCTTTGGCCCAAAGCGCATTGAATGAGTTTAAGCAGCAATATAATTTGGAACTTCCAAATAACAACGATCTATATTTCAAATATTTTATAATGAAATCAGATTGCGAACATTTATTAAATAATTATCAAAATGCCCTTGATATTTTAAATGTATTAAAAAGAAAAGAACTGGAAATTTATAACGTTGATGATAAAATAAAATTGTTGGAGGCTCATTACTACAAACATTTATGGAAGTGCGATGAAGCCCTTGATATTTTACATACAATTCAATCTTCTAATATTTCTGGGTTGACTGATTCATTAGGTATTTTAGTAGCTAAATATTTTATAGACGATTTAAAAGTTAAAACCCCGGATTTAAATAGTTTATCAGCCTTTTTTCAGACTTTTGAAATGTGCAAATACAGTTCGCTTAAAAAAAGTGATAAAGACCTTTCAAAAATAATGCGAAATGAATCTATATATTTATATTATAAAAAGAAATCAACAAGAAAAAAAATTCTTGAACCCATTAATTCTGTTATTATAAAATATCGTAATGAAAATAACAGATTGTTGGCTAATGCATATTTTGTTAGAGCAGAAATAAATAGACTCTTTAAAAAATATAAAAATGCTCTTTTAGATTACAATAGATGTTTAACGCAAACGGAAGATGATAATATAAAAATTCAAGTTAATATTATGAAATATTATTTAGCTATCATAAAAAATGTAACTATATTTAAAGCAGATAGTTTTTTATCTAAAGAACAAATTTTAAAATTATGTAAAAATAAAAATCAATATGGTATGTTGCTTCTCCACCGAATAAATTCTATTGAATTAGAAGATCCTGACAAAGAACAAATTATCAACTGTTTTGAACATCGAATTATGACTATTCTATAACTATTTCATCATGTGTAAAATGTGGTATTTTTTTTGCAATGAGTTCGTTTCGGAACACTTTAATACTTTCTGGAGAACTATTATTTTTTATTAAAAAAAGAAGCTTCGCAAGTGTTTCAATGTCTTGTTCATTCCAATCAAAACGAGCTATTTGTTGTGTACCAAGTCTTATACCATCATTATGAAACAATTTCTTGTGCTTTTGATTTAATGATATATTATAGTTTGATGCCTGAGTATAGAAAAAGTCAGTTTCTTCTTTTCCCATTAGTAAAAAAATTTGATGTGTCATTGTATAGGTATTATCATCGATTTTTGCAACATTAAACCCGTAATTTTCTAATTTTTTTCCTAGTATATTGGCAAGATTTACAGTTGCATGTTGATATGGCTTTCCACATTCGATCTGTTCAATTAGAGCTAACAGTAAGCAGGCCATATGATTAGGCTGAATATCCCTAAGATAATTAGGAGTAATATTAGAATTTAATTTTTCTATATATAAATCTGTATTTGTCATGATCAAACCACATGCTACTGCAGGTAATGTTTTATGTGTTCCTCCCAATAAAACAACATTGGCATAATCTAAAGGATTTGCTATACATTTACCACCAATTAATCCTAAGGTTTGTGTTGCATCATAGATTATCCCCATATTGGCTGGAATAACAATTTTACCTAGATCAGGAATAGATATTAAATCTGATTGACAGAAAATAATAAATGAATAGTTACCGGTTGCACACATTTTGTTTAATTCGGCGTAATTAATCTGATATTTATCAAAATCATACGGAATTGAATCGTAGGAAATATTTAACGTATCTAATATAACTGGCATAGACGCATGCCCACCTTGCTCGGGTGTAGATAATAGAACTTTTTCGCCTGATGTCAAAAGTGACATGGCACATACTGTAAAGCAGTTAATTCCACTTAAGCTCTCAGCATTTGCATATTTTGAATGAAATAATTGTTTACATGCTGAAGATATAAGTTCTTTCAACTCTGTAATTTTATTACGTTCAAAAAAATAATATTTTCCTTCAAATTCAGAATTTAACGGTTGCTTTACAAATTCAGAAATATACGTTTCAGCTGCACATAATGGAATGCAATTTTTGTTATTTATATTCATTTCTTTATATAAATCAATGTATTTTTTTAATAATATATTCATTTTTCTCTCCTGTAAGTCGATTAGTTGATTGATTTTCAATTTTTGAAGGATAATCTTATATTATCCTTCGAAAATATGTGCGGTTACGGGGAATATGACGTATAATATTTGAATTGGTGAGGACTAACTAAATGGGGGAAAGCTTGAAGATTGCATTATTATAGAGAATAGAGTATTATGTATATATATTTTATGTGTTGGTTAAGACATAAATTTGGAGTAAGAACTTGGAGGCGGCATGTTTCAAACAATTGATATAAAAGCATATAGGGGATTAAAGAATATTACATTACAAAATCTCAGCAGGGTAAATATTCTTGTGGGAGAAAACAATACCGGAAAAACATCTATATTAGAAGCGATACAGCTTTTAAGAGATCCGGAGGTAGTGGATAATGTTCTGTCAATTGCAAAAAAACGTCAACCTAGGAATATAATGGTGCAAAGTGCAAATTTGATTCCGTTTGATGAATTTCTTTATTCTTTTCCGGTACAGGGAGAACAAAAGGATATAGTAATTTATGCGACAGATTATGAGTTGAAGAAATGGCATATTGAATTATGTGGAACAATAAAAAAAGAAATTTATGATAAAGAAGATCTTTCGGAGAGTGAACAGAGAAGATATGATCTTTATTGCGGAGAGGATGGGGAAATCAGTGTTATAAGCGGAAACTTCTTATATATAAGCGAAAATCTGACATCTGAAAATAGCTACTCTTTTCGAGAGACACAATTGAGACCGGATATGTCTATGAAAGAAACTCTGGACATAAAAAAAGAGAATATGTCAAGAGTGAGTATAGTGTACATTTCACCAATGGATGTATACACCAATCGTGTGCTTAATGCGAATTTTTACAAAGGAATGAGAGTATCAGAAAAAGAAACATTAATTCAGTTGCTGCGGTTATTCGATGAACGCATTATAGGCATAGAAATTGGAATGTTAAATGCAAAGCCAACGATTTTGATTGAGTTGGAAAATATAGGATTGATGCCCGTATCTTTGTTTGGCGATGGTTTGAAAAAAATTCTTACACTTGCGAGCGCAATTGTGAAAACAAAACATGGGATAATTTTGATTGACGAATTCGAAACCGGAATTCATCAGAGAGCGTTGGTACAGGTTGCTGACTGGATTGCATCAGCAGCAGAAGAAAGAGATATACAGATCTTTCTTACTACACATAGCAGCGAGGCTGTCAATGCATTGGTACAGACTCAAAAGAAACAACAGATAGATATAAGCGCATATCGTTTGGAACATTATATGGGAGATACTTTTGTAAAGCAGTTTCGAAGTGATGAATTACTGGAATTGGTAAATAAACAGGGGATGGATATTTTATGAGAAATTGCTTGATTATTGCGAATCAAGAGATTATGAAAATGTGCAGGTTAGTGTGAAATCAGGAAGGAGCAAGTCAACCATGAAAGGATACCATTACATCAAAAGAGGAATTGATATCATATTAAGTGGGATGGCGATCGTGATCTTATCACCACTCCTTCTTTTTTTATGTATTGCGATCAAACTGGATACACCGGGACCGATACTATTTAAGCAGAAGCGTGTCGGCATCCACCGGAGTTTCTTCCAGATTTACAAATTCCGTACCATGCGGATTGACACACCGAAGGATGTGCCGACACATATGCTGGAGAATCCGGAGCAGTACATCACAAAGGTAGGAAAATTCCTGCGCAAAACCAGTCTGGATGAACTTCCACAGATTTTTAATATCTTCAAAGGAGAAATGAGTATCGTAGGACCGCGGCCGGCACTGTGGAATCAGGATGATCTGGTAGCAGAGCGTGAGAAATATGGTGCCAATGATGTGACACCGGGGCTGACCGGGTGGGCGCAGATCAATGGCAGAGATGAACTGGAGATTCCGGACAAAGCAAGACTGGATGGCGAATATGTCAAACATCTGGGACCATGGATGGATCTGAAATGTTTTCTTGGCACAATTGGCTCCGTGCTCATGCACGATGGCGTGGTTGAAGGTGGAACCGGCGAACTGAACAAAGAGGAAGAAGAGACAGAAGCACACAAAAGCGAAACAGCACAGAGCAGCGCAAAAAAGGAAACCATTGCAAAAGACACAGAAGAACGTGAAAAGGGCAGGAGAAAAAAGAAGATTCTGATCACCGGAAGCGGCAGTTATGTGGGAACTTCCGTGGAGGCATGGCTGAGACAATGGCCGGAGTACTACCAGGTTGACACGCTGGATATGAGAACACAAATCTGGCGGACACACGATTTTTCTACATATGATGTGGTCTATCATGTGGCGGGAATCGCACATGCAGATGTGGGACAGGTGACGGAAGAAGAAAAGAAGCAGTATTACCGCGTGAATACAGATCTGGCAGTAGAGACAGCCGAAAAAGCCAAAAAGGAAGGCGTGCAGCAGTTTCTCTTTATGTCTTCCATGATTGTATACAGCGGATGTAGAGAAAAGAAAATTACAAAAAATACAATTCCCAAACCATTGAATTTCTATGGAGACAGCAAATGGCAGGCGGATCAGAAAATACAGGCACTGGCAGATGAACGTTTTAAGGTTGTCGTATTGCGCCCACCGATGATTTACGGAAAGGGATCAAAGGGAAACTATCCACAGCTTGCAAAACTGGCAGGAAAGCTTCCGCTATTTCCGATTGTACATAATCAGCGTTCCATGCTTTATATAGAAAATCTGGCACAGTTTGTCAAACGGATGATCGACAACGAAGAGACCGGAGTGTTTTTTCCGCAGAACGAGCAGTATATCAATACTTCGGATCTGGTGCAGATGATCGCTGTGGTAAAAGGACACCGGCTTGTGATGGTTCCAGCGACTGGCTGGATCATCCGGCTGATGAAAAAGATTCCGGGAAAAATTGGCACCCTGACGGGCAAAGCGTTTGGTGACAGTGTGTACGATATGCAGATGAGTGAATATAAGGAAGAATATCGTGTGTGTGACTGGAAAGAGTCGGTAAGAAGGACGGAAGGATAAGAGCTGGAATGGGAAAATCTTGCATAAATAAAAGAATTAAAGTATGATACTACTGAAAAGATGATAAATAGCTTAATGGTATGCATTCGAAGGTTTAGGAGATAGAAAAGCGTGAGAATAGACAAACTGCAAGTGCACAATTTCAGAGGTTTTTCAGATACAGAAATAGTATTAAACGGAAAAGATGCCATTTTTTATGGAGTAAACGGAATGGGAAAATCGTCAATACTGGATGTCTGCAATCTTCTCTTTTCCAGAATTATGCAGGAAGCAGCACAGGATGAACAGATAACAGCCTCTCTTTTAGGAGAAAAAGATGTAAAAGTTGGAGAAGAAGAAGCAAAAATAACGTTGTTTCTTGAAGACCAGGGAAATAATTTTCACTATTACCGAAAAAGAATTCAGGGGAAAAATCTGCATAATTCCAAAGAACTGAAGAGAGTTTCGGAATATATTCGAAAACAGTATCTGGGAGATTATTTGGAAACAGAAGAAGAGTATGAAAACGATGACACGGAAACACCACAGAAAGAGTTTACTTTAAATAATGAAAATATTCCTGTTTATGTGTTTTATGGAGTTGACCGCTATAATGAAAAAACACGTAAATTGAGAAGGCGTTATACAGGAGCAGCAGGGAAGCTGGATGCGTGGAGAGATTCTGCATTTGGAGGAGTGATCAATTTCCGGTTATTTTTTGAATGGTTCCGGGGAAGACAGGAATATGAAAACAGTATACGAGTGGAAACACCGAATGCAGAAGATCCACAGTTACATGCAGTAAAAAAAGCCATATTAAACGCATTGGGAGATGGATTTTCGGAAATTCGTGTGAAAGTAACAGAAGAAGATGCGGAACTTATTGTCATCAAAAAAGAATTGGAATTGGCATTTTATCAATTGTCAGAAGGAGAAAAAAGTGTAATCGCACTGGTAGGCGATCTGAGCCGGAGGCTGGCAATTGCAAATCCAAAGAGGGAGAATCCGTTGGAAGGGGATGGCATTGTGCTGATTGATGAAATTGATCTGCATCTGCATCCGAAGTGGCAGGAGAAGATTTTTCCGGCTTTACAGAATACTTTTCCAAATATTCAGTTTATTGTTTCCACACATGCTCCGAAAGTGCTGGAGTCTGTGGATGAAAATATACAGGTAATACGTTTGCATGAAGATGCAGAAACGCATCTGGTTTTGGCAGAACCGATGGAGCCGATGAACGGCTGGGATGTCAATACAATTCTGGAAGATTACATGGATACCGAAGTATATAACAGGGAGACTGATATACGTGAAATATGATAGAAATCTGGTCGCTACAATCATAGAAAACGAATTTTGGGATGACTTGTATAATGAAATTGACGATTCTGTTATGAACATGGAAGGTCAGGAATTGGATGAAGCGTTTGAGACATATGTTGACTATGCAGAATTGGATCAAATAGAAAATGTCAAAGTTGTCCGAGTAGAACAGGAAGAGGATGATACATGTACGATTGTGAGAGGCATATTGGAAGCTGATGTTTCTCTTGATGGTTATGTATATTTTGAAGGGGAAAATAATATGGTGAACAGTTCGGAAGTTACATTGGAATTCGAATTTCAATTTGAGCATCAGAACGGAAAAAATCGCCAATTTGTGTCCCGGGTAATTGCATAACTTATAATTGATAGAAGATATCATGAAGAATAAAAAATGGTAGAATCTGTAGAAACTGTGATAGGACAGATTAATAGAAAGAGTGGAGGTTTAGGGATGCCGTACGTGTCACCTGTTGTTGAAAATGATTTTAAAGACCGGTTGAACAAGTGCGTAGATATTATTAAAAATTCGAGTATCAAATATCAGAGTTTGGGGATTTTTGGAAGCTACGCGAGAAATGATTATAAGGCCAGCAGTGATATCGACTTTTGCATCATAGTTCCGGAAAAACCGGAAAGATGGATGATGGGAGCCTTGCGGGAAGAACTCGAGATGTTGCATGCGGATGTGGTTTTTGTAACACCGCAGTATTTTGAACATGATAATTCAAAGTTTACACAACAGTTAAGAAGAGATTATAAGGAGTTGAAAATATGATAAAGGCAAATTCTTATTATTCTATTGCGTGCAATGAATTCTGGTATTTAAGGGATGCAGTGTCACCGGTATACTGCAATCCGGCTGCAGCTTCGGCACAGCAAATTGCAGAAAAAATGTTGAACTCTGTGGCAGAACTGGTTTGTACTGGAATTGAAAAACTAATGACATCCCATAATTTGCGTGCCTTATACGATGAGATTAAAAGGGTGGATACTTCCTTGCAATTAGAGAGGAAGGATCTGGCATTACTCAAAGACTATTATTATGATGCAAGATATCCGGGGGATAATTTTGTTATTGTGACAGTGGATGAGCTACGTGAGGCATTGGAGATCATGCTTGACGTTGTAGAAGCTGTAAATTGCTGGAGAACGTCTCATGAATTGGAGATATTAATTGCTGATCCGAGAGGGGAGTTTCAATCAGCGATGAGCAGATTGAAACAGAAATTTTGAAATTATGTGAAAACTTATATACGCAGAATATTAATGCATTATTAAAAAATATGGAGCCATAGTTTCGGTAGAAGTGATAAAACCGGTTGGATGATAAGTCTGACCGGTTTTTTACATTGAGTAAGATAAAGGTTCGTGATATAATAAAAATAATATTTATTGGATTTGGGGTTACGGAAGACAGAGGACAAGAGAATGCATATAGTTAAGGAACTTATCGATAATATATTATCAACAAGCCTGAATAGATTTCTTACCGAACAGAAAATTGCAAATGAGCAGAGGCTGTCTTTTTCGGACCAGCGGGTTTTGCTAGAACAGCTTTGTCAAAGCGGATTGATTTCTGTTGAGGATCTGAATGATTTTTTCTTTCAAGAATTATTATATGGTCATCATCGATTGATGCGCGTGTATTCATTAACTGCTTCGACCTGTCTGCGATTAAAGAGCAGGGATTCGTGGGGCAGACTTATGCGCAAATATCAGATTCCCGATTGGGCGTACAATCAGATCATAGCGACGATTCCACAGAAGGAAGACTCCACGAAGCTTGCAGCGATACAGGAAGAAAGAAGGAATGGAAATTTAATCAGGGTGCATCTGATTTTTGTATTCTGCATGTTAAAAGATTCTGCAGGTCAGATCGAGGAGGAGTGTTCCTATCTTCCGGTAACCATTGACATGGAACAGCGCTGCATGATTGTTAAAGTATGGAATCAGCATGGAATTATACAGGAGAGCCGTCCGCAGATTCAGCTTGATAAAATCTATAGTATAGTAGAAGAAACATTAGAACTGGAATTGGACAACAATAGAGAGGTTGATCCGCAGAATGTATTGTATGACATGAGCAAAGAATTGTTCAACCAGTTTTTTGAACGGCTTCCAAATATAAAAGAGATTGATGATAAGCGAGAGAGCCTTAGCAGCATTATCGATGCAATGTTACAAAATATTCCATTGCATCATGTAGAACAAAAAGACGGAAAATTATATATGCCGGATGGAATCATTAATTTAGAGGAAGAACTATATCGCCTGATTCAACAGACCGCATTATATGATTACCGGGAAGATCATGCATTGAATACGCTTCTTCCAAGCGATGAAAAATATATATCAAAAATTCGATTCAGTGACAGAGATAATCTGTCGGCAAACTTAACAGGAGAAAATGGTGTAGATTGTATTTATGATGCCAAGACGTTTATGTGTATCAGGGATTCTTTGGATATCGTGAAAAGAATTATTTCCCTGACGGTCAATTTTCCAAGAGCGCGAGGGGTATTACAAGTGAAATATGAAGCTGATAATTATCAGTTTCTGACGCTGCACATTTTGGAAGGAAAATATTATTCGGAAGAAGAATTTCAGCAGATATGGGGGCTTTATAAAGAGTATGAACGAAAGAGAAGCGGTTCGGCAATGTATGAAAATCCTGCCGCAGTTGACACAAAGGCAATGTAAGCAGTTTACGACGCAGGACCTGAGTGAACGACTGGATCTGGAAATTACATATACCAAAAGTATGCTGCAGGTTCTGTGTGCAAAAAATCTGGTTCGAAAAGAACTGCACTATAGCTGCCCACAATGCCATAGTCAGAATGTCTTCGTATGTGATGGATTTGCTGCTTCGTATCAATGCTATTACTGTCAGGCAATCCTGGAACCGGCACGGGTAGAAAACGAGGGGAGACCGTTTTACAGTGTTTCCAAGGATGACTTTATGCAGTATACAAAAGAAACGTATCCGGATATCTTTTATATGACATGTGAGCCGGAAAAAGAAATTATTCCATTTCGTCCGGTGGTTGTCGAGCAATCGGAAGAAAATGTTGCTCCGGTGACCGGGGATGACAAGGTAGAGATGGTAGAGGATAAAGATGAGAAAACGGATAATGACCTTGAGAAGCGTGTGGTTAGCTTGGAAAATGATAAAAAGGGGAAGAATCTGTTTTGGGCGATTGTAAAGATAATTGTATGGGTTACATTTATGCTGCTTGCCTCTTGGTTTGTCTTGTATGAAATGCTCGATATTTTTGTCTTTAAGGATCAACATGCCTTTCTGTATGAGATGTTTATGTTTGCAATGAAGGGAAGTGTGATTGAGACAAATGATTGGGGCGGTATATTTATAACTATCATTGGTGGAATATTGACTTTGGTGGTTGGTGGAATTGATGTATTGGGATGGAAGAAGATACATCAATATTATCATACTATAAAAGAAGAATTAATTAGTTGAGTATTTGGTGAAAGGAAAAGATGAAACGAGTTCTGATGTTGGCGTCCGTCGCCTCAATGATCGATCAATTTAATATGCCAAACATTGCATTGCTGCAGAAACTGGGGTATGAGGTAGATGTGGCCTGCAATTTTATCGAAGGAAATACCTGCTCGGATGAGCGTGTCGCAGAATTGAAGCAAAAACTGCAGGACATGCATGTGCGCTGCTACCAGATTGATTTCGCACGGAATATCAAACACATGGGACAGAACATGAGGGCACTGAGGCAGATAGAAAGTTTGATGAAGCAAAATCGGTATGCATTTTGCCACTGTCACAGCCCGATTGGTGGTGTGGTGGCACGGATCGCCGGGCACCGGACGAAAACGAAGGTGATTTATACCGCGCACGGATTTCATTTCTATCAGGGGGCACCGGTTATGAACTGGCTGGTGTACTATCCGGTGGAGAAGGTGCTGAGCCGGTGGACGGATGTGTTGATAACGATCAATCATGAGGACTATGCCAGAGCAAAAAAGAAATTTCATGCCGGAAAAACCTATTATCTGCCAGGAATCGGAATCAATCTGGAGCGATTCCATGCGGGAGATGCACAAACAATCCAGCAGAAACGGCAGGAACTTGGGTTGCAGCCGGAAGATGTGTTTTTGCTGTCTGTGGGAGAACTCAGTGATCGTAAAAACCATGTCGTTGTCATTGAGGCAATGAAACAGCTGGTTCAGAGGCATTCGCAGCTGAGATATTTTATTTGCGGACAGGGAGAAAAAAAGCAGGAACTGCAGCAGTTGATCCGGAAATATCATTTGGAAGATCATGTGAAACTGTTGGGATTTCGGACAGACGTGGCAGAACTCTGTCAGGCAGCAGACGTGTTTGTGTTCCCGTCCAAGCAGGAGGGACTTCCGGTAGCATTGATGGAAGCGATGGCTTGCGAGGTTCCGGTAGTGTGTAGCAGGATTCGGGGAAATACAGATCTGGTAAAAAATGGAGAGAACGGTTATCTGGTAAGCGCAGATCAACCGGAGGAATATATTCAGGCAATTGAAAAACTCCTGCGGATATGGAAGAATACGGAAGAAGTCCAGCAGATGAGAAAAAATAACCGTGCACGGATAAAACAATATAGTTTACAGAAGATTGACAAGATCATGGAGAATATATATCGCTAAATATTGCAAATTATGGGGATTATGGTAGAATAGTAGAGGTATTTTGCGAATTTGAGATAAAATCTGTATAGGAAAATAATTGATTATGAAACAAAAATCTTACTATTTAAAAATATTTCTGATTATAGAATGTGTATTATTGATTTTTCTGGGAATTTTTTATTTCTCGGCAGGAAGATCGTTATATGAAAGAGATTCCGATGGCAATGTTGCGGAATTCAATGCGACAAATGATGTAGGAGAACTTACGCAGGGAGCAACGGTAGAACAGATTTATACGTCCCAAATGGATTTACTGGATTCCATAGGTGTAATGGTTTCAGATTATGGAAAAAGCATCAATCACGGAGTTGAGATTCAGTGTGAAAATTTGTCTAAGGGACAGATACTTGCAAAAAAAACATTCTCAGCGGATGAATTTGAAGTAAATCAGTATGTTTATTTAAACATTGCAGATGGTGTAAAAGTTGATCGTGGAGATCAGATTAAGATTTCCTGTACATCCGATGGGGAAGCAGGGGATGCTCCGACCGTATTATATAATGTAGAAAACAAACTGGAAAACCCGGATGTTGCGAGAGATGCACAGTTTATTGTGAATGGAAATGTTGTTCCGGGAACAATGTGTATTGCGGTCAATGGGCGGAATTATGTCTGGACAGGTCCAAATTACTGGAAACTGGTATTACTTGCAGTTGTATTAGTGGCTGTTTTGTATGGAATTGAGTGCAGCTGTGACAAAAGGGGGAAGACAACAATTTTATTTAACCTGTTGTTTGTCCTCAAAAAATATAAATTCTTAATTAAGCAGCTTGTGAAGAGAGATTTTAAAGTACGTTATAAACGTTCGGTACTTGGCGTGTTTTGGAGCTTTCTGAATCCGCTTCTTATGATGATCGTACAGTATGTTGTATTTTCCCAGTTGTTTAAATCAGATATTGAAAATTATCCGGTATACCTGTTGAGTGGTACGGTTATCTTTAACTTCTTTAATGAAGGTGTGGGACAGTCTCTGACATCTATTGTGGGAAATGCACCGCTGATTACAAAGGTATATTTGCCGAAATATATATATCCGGTAACGAGAGTTTTTTCTTCGGGAATCAACTTACTGATGTCATTGATTCCGCTGATCATTGCAGCACTTATTACAGGTGAAAAGATCACGTGGGCTTATTTAATGCTTCCATATATTTTGATTTGCGTCATGATTTTTACCATGGGATTCGGTATGATTCTGGCAGCTGCTATGACGTTTTTCCGGGATATGCAATTCTTATGGGGAGTGCTGAGCATGCTCTGGATGTATCTGACACCACTGTTTTATCCGATTTCGATTGTTCCGAAGCAGGTACAGGGACTGGTACTCAATAATCCGATGTACTATTTTGTCAATGCTTTTCGAACCATCATTCTGGAAGGCATTACGCCTCGACCGGTTGTGTTCTGTCAGTGTACAGTGGTCGCACTCGTTATGCTGGGAATTGGAAGCTTGATCTTTAAGAAAACACAGGATAAATTTATCTTTTATATTTAGGAGGAATTGCAGAAAATGCCGATCGTTTCTGTGAAAAATATATCACTGAAATTTAAAATGGAACAGAACCGTGCAAATTCATTAAAAGAATTTTGTGTACGCTGGCTGAAACGGGATTTGAAGTCAGAGGATTTCTGGGCATTGACAGATGTTTCTTTTGATGTCGAAAAGGGTGATGTCATTGGAATTATCGGACATAACGGAGCCGGAAAAAGTACATTATTAAAAGTGATTTCCGGAATTATGAAACCGACAAAAGGAACGATCGAAGCGTATGGAAACATTGTGCCGATGCTGGAACTGGGATCGGGATTTGATATGGAATTGTCCGGCAGAGAAAATATATATCTGAATGGTGCAATTCTCGGGTATTCAGAAGAATTCCTGAATGAAAAATATGATGAAATCGTTGCATTTTCCGAACTTGGAAATTTTATAGAGGCACCACTCCGGACTTATTCCTCAGGAATGCTTGCAAGGCTGGCATTTTCCGTTGCATGTATTGTGGAACCGGAAATCTTGATTGTTGATGAAATCCTGTCGGTCGGGGATGCTGATTTTCAGGAGAAGAGTCGTGCGAGAATGATGGATCTTATGACAGGCGGAACAACGGTATTTTTTGTATCGCATAGTTTAAAACAGATCCGGGAAATGTGCAACAAGGTTGTCTGGCTGGAGCATGGGAAAATACAGGCGATCGGAAAAACTGAGGAGATATGTAATATGTATGAAGGGGCAAAGCATGAGTGATATAAAAATCCTTGTTGCAACGCATAAAGAATTTTACCGGCCGGAAAATCCACTGATTTTTCAGGTGCAGGTAGGAAGTGCATTGGCAGATCATCATATAGAAGGAATTCTTCATGATGATGAGGGCGAGAACATTTCAAAGAAAAACAGATCCTACTGTGAACTTACGGCACAGTATTGGGCGTGGAAAAATCTGCAGGCAGACTATTATGGCTTTTTTCATTATCGCAGATATATGAGTTTCAAACAAAATTTCCCCGTGACAAATGGCAAAATACAACTGAAGCGATGGACACCGTATTTGGAAGCGGATTCTCTGGGGGGGGATCTATCTCCTTACGATTTGGATGAGATGCATATGCGGCATGTGATTGAACAATATGATGTGATTACAGTGCTGAGTGAACATATGGATGTGACAGCATATGAACAGTTTGGACAGTTTCACCGTATCAGAGATCTGGACTGTGCAATTGCAATATTAAAAGAAATACATCCGGAACAGGCGGCGGCATGTGACGCATATATGCAATCGAAATATATTTATTTCTGCAATATGTATATTATGAAAAGGGAATACTTTCATGCATATATGAACTGGTTGTTTCCTGTTTTGGAGAAATTTGAGAGCCAGACAGATTTTTCCGGATATAGTGATAAAGAAAAGCGTGTGACGGGGTATATTGCGGAGCGATTGTTTGGCGTGTACTATACCTGGTTAAAACAGCAGGGATCGGCAAAGTGTGCGGAGGTTCCATATGTGATTTTCCACCAGAATGTCCGTGAGTTTCAATTGGGCAAAAAAGGACCGATAATTAAGGTGGATATGAGGAAGGTCAATCAGCTGATACCGGCAGGAACTATGAGAAGACGTATGGTACGCAGACTTCTGAGAAAGGAATTATAGAAATGGAAATTCAATTACAAACAATTCTGCAGCCTGATCCGGAAATCTGTGTTGAAGAAGCCCTGTATTTTCATAGAATGGGAGAAGAGATATGTTTTGATGGATATTTCAATCTTTTTTATATCGAGAAATGGAAGCGGTATACAAGATTGGAAAAATTGCAGTTGTCTATCAAAACCGCAGGATATCAAATGCTTCGACTCTTTCATAATCGGGAATGTGTTGATGAAATCAAGCTGGAAGAATCAAAACATGTGTATACCATAGAATTTCCATGGGAGAAATACACAGAAGGTGTTTTCTGGTTTTCTCTTGTGCCGGATGAGAAGTGTAAGATGCAGCAGATATCAGGATATTATATGGGGGTGTGTGAGGAGGTTGCACATGTGGCAATCGGGATTGATATCTGTACATATCGCAGAGAAGAATATGTCCTGCGCAACTTAAAGATACTCTGTGAGCGGGTATTGCAAAATGAAGAACTGCAGGTTTCGAAAGCCTTGTGGGGATACATCATTGATAATGGAAAAACATTGGATGCATATGAACCATTGCAGCAGTATTTAAAGGCGTGGCAGGCGAGAATTTCTGTTATACCGAATAAAAATGCCGGTGGAGCAGGTGGATTTACCAGAGGTATGTTGGAAGTTTTAGAAGATAAAGAAGAAAGACAGTTAACACATGTAGTGCTTATGGATGACGATGCGGTGTTAGAGCCGGATTTGTTTGTACGCATGTATGGCTTTCTGTGTGTGGTGAAGCCGGAATGGAAAGATATCATTCTGGGTGGAACAATGCTTCGGGAGGATAAACCGTATCTGTTATTTGCGTCAGGAGAAACCTGGAGTAAGGGATTGATCAAGAATGCAAATAAAAATCTGGATGTGCGCGAATACGAGAATGCAACACGGGAAAATCTTATTACAACAAAATTGGAAAAAACGCTGTATTCGGGCTGGTGGTGCTGCTGTTATTCGCTAAATGTTATCAGGGAAGACAATTTGCCAATTCCGTTATTTTTGCACCATGATGATATTGAATTTGGATTGCGAAATCAAAAGAATGGAATTGTTTTTTTGAATGGAATCAGTGTATGGCACAGATATTTTGAAGATTTACCACCAGGAAGTAATTTATATTATGATATCCGGAATGATTTGATTGAGATTACACAGCAATATGATCGAAAAACAGCAAAGAAATATTTGTGGAGTTTTTATTGGAAACGTCTGGCGGTAAGAGTTGCAAGAAATAAAAAGGATGAAGTTTATTGGGCAATTCAGGGGGCAAATGATTTTCTGAAGGGATCGGAATGGTTATGGAAACAAGATCCGGAGCAGCTTCATAAGAAAATTAGAAATGTGGGGTATGATTGTATCATTCAGCGATGGTGTGAAAGTGTAAAAATTTGTTGTAGATTGTTAATCACCAGAAAAAAAGTGATTACGGATTACCAAACAAATATGAGTAAATATACAATAAAAAAAGCATGGATAAAATATTTGGGATTGTAATGCAGGAGGAATTAGATTTATGGAAAAGAAATTGCAGACTTTGATCTTTCCGGATAATGAAAAAGTTCAAAGACAGTGGGGAATTTATTATCGTGGAAATCGGTGCGTGCAGGGAAAAGATGATGTGAAGTTGTATATTCCAGCATTCGAAGTGATTGATTTTTCTACATTTTTTAACGGGTTTTCTTATAGAAAATGGAAAACATATACGAATTTAGGTGCTTTACATCTTTATATAGAAATGAAAGGAAATTTTGATGTAGAATTGGTTGGATATGATTATCATGGAATCCAGCCGGAACGTCACAGTTATGCAACTTTTCATTATGAATTGGATAAGAAAGAAAACGTTTGTATTGCGTTTCCGGATGAATGTAAAGAGCAGATGGTAGCATTTGAAATTCATCCATATGCAGATTGTGAGTTGTATGGTGGTTATTATACAGGAGAATATTTGGAAAGTGATGTCAGAGAAGTGGAACTGGCACTGGCAACAACCACCTGTTTCAAAGAAGAATATATTATACATAACATGGAATTACTGAAACATGAAATTCTGGAATCGGATGATGAAATTAGCAGACATTTCTATATTCATGTGGTGGACAACGGAAGAACATTGGAACCGGAAAAATATAACTGTGATCGGTTAACGGTTCATCCAAATAAAAACGTAGGAGGTTCCGGCGGATTTGCCAGAGGAATGATAGAATCATTGCATCAAGAGCCAAAAGCAACGCATGTGTTGTTGATGGATGATGATGTGATTATTTTACCGGAAAGTTTAAAGAGAACATATACGCTGTTAACACTTTTAAAACCGGAACACCAGGGAAAGTTCATTGCAGGGGCAATGCTTGCAATGGAAGATATGTGTGTGATGCACGAGGATCTGGGAATAGTCCGTGCGGATGGAGAAGTGTGTCCGGTTCATAGAGATCTGAATGTTACTGAATTGGTAAATTGCCTGAAATTAGAAGAAAAACGTCCAAAAGTTCGAAATGAGTTTGGCGCATGGTGGTATTGCTGTATGCCAAGGGAAGCGATTGGAAAGAATGGTCTCCCACTACCAATTTTTATTCGCAGTGATGATCTGGAGTATGGTTTACGGTGTCATCCTGGATTTATCACGATGAATGGAATCTGCCTGTGGCATATGGGATTTACCAATAAATTTAATCCGGCTATTGATTTGTATCAGGTATATCGAAATATGCTTGTTATCCAGGCAACATCTGGTGTGTGTCAGGGAATTGATTTTATGGCATGGATCAAGCGACTGTATAAACAGATGATGCTGGAGTTCAATTACGGATCTGTGGAATTATTGCTTCGTGCTTTGGAAGATTATATGAGGGGACCGGAGTTCCTTATGGAAGATCATGGAGAGGCAATATTAAAAGAAAACCGAAAATTAGTTGAGACTTTGGTTCCGATTGAAAAATTTGAGGATGAGCGTTTCAAAGACATTGATATTCATATGGATAGAGTATATGATCCGGGAATCAGGAGTCGAATTACACATTGGATTTATAGAATTACTTATAATGGACATCGTTTTTGGCCAGAAAGAAAACTGAAGGATAAGCCAGAAGTGATAGGATACGATTGGTCTTATCAGCCTGGAAAACAAGCGCTTAGAAAGTATTTGTTAATAGTTAATCCGTTGCAGCAGACAATTGGATTAAGAACGATTGATCGGAATAAATTTAGAAAATTGCAAAAACGTTTTAAGCATGATTTAAGAGAATATTATCAGAAAAAAGATCAATTGAGTAAGACATATGCTGATGCATATACAATTTTTACATCGGAGGAGTTTTGGAAAAGATATTTGGAAATATAAAAAATGTTAATTCTTGTATTTCCTATTATGCGATGATATAATAAATTATTATGCATTTGAAATAGAAAAAAGAAATTGGAGAATTAGGGTTATGTCGATTACATCATTGCAGTTCATAATTTTTTTTGTGGTTTCATTGGTCATATATTACCTTGTACCTAAAAAAAGTCAATGGATTTGTTTATTAATATTTAGTGGGTTGTTTTTTTTGCTGTCTAGTAATTGGATTACTGGTATATATATGATTGTTTGTATATGTACAACAGATTTTTGCGCAAAAAAAATGAGTCAATATAATGAAAAAAAAATATTGGCGAAAAGATATTTACTTTTAGGTATAGGTATTAATGCAGGAATGCTGATAGCATTAAAATATAGTAATTTTGTTATTGAAAATATTTTAAATATGCTTTCGCTGTTTGGTTTAAAAGTACCTCAATATAGAGTAAATTTATCTGCCCCTATTGGAATAAGCTATTACACATTACAGGTGATAGCATATTTAGTTGATTTATATGGAGAAATAACTGAATGTGAAAAAAATATTTTTAAGACAGCTTTATTTATAGGCTATTACCCACAACTTACTTCGGGACCAATAGCGAAACATTCGGATATGAAAAATCAACTGTATGAAGGTCATGTTTTTAATATAGATAGAATAGTTTTCGGTATACAGAGAATACTTTGGGGAATGTTTAAAAAACTGGTTATATCGTCTAGGCTAGGTGTAATTGTTGATACAATATATTCAGATATAGATATGTATAATGGATTATATATTTGGATTGCGGCATTTGCTTTTTTGATTCAGCTATATACTGATTTTTCTGGATGTATGGATATTATTATTGGTGTGTCAGAATGTTATGGAATAATTTTACCGGAAAACTTTGATTCTCCATTTTTTTCAAGATCTGTTCAAGAGTTTTGGCAGCGTTGGCATATCACTTTAGGGGGATGGTTAAGAGATTATATTATGTATCCTCTTATGCGAACGGAAACATGGCGGAGAATGACAAAAAAAATAAAGGGTAAATGGGGGAAAAAAGCAGCAAAACAGATTCCCTCTTATCTTGCAATGTTAGTTGTTTGGTTAATGTTTGGGTTATGGCATGGAGGTGACTGGAAATTTATTTTAGGAGAAGGAATGTTTTGCTATCTATGTATTTTGCTTGCAAAATTGTTTGAACCATTATTTAAAAAAATAATTGATGTATTTAATATTAATACAGAATGTTTTAGTTGGCATTTATGGCAATCTTTCCGAGTGTTTGTATTAATGTCAGTTGCTAATATGTTTTTTAAATTAGAAACATTTGGAAAAACAATAAAAGCTTTAAAAATGGCGGTTATAAATTGGAATCCATGGATTTTATTTGATAGATCGCTGTTTTCTTTAGGATTGTCAGAAAAGAATGTAAAATTAGTGGGAATATGTTTATTATTACTTATTGCAGTTGAGTGCTTGAAACAAAAAGAGAGTATTAGAAAACAGATTAGTAACCAAAATATTGTGTTTAGATGGTCGATTTGGATTATATTATTTTTTTCAGTTGTAATATTTGGTGAATATGGTACTGGATACGATGCAAGTTCATTTATTTATGGTAATTTCTAGAAGGTGTTAGTTATGCGAAACAAGAAAAAAAAAATAGGATTATGTATTATATTTATTGTTATAATTATTGGAATATATTGCATTATAACCCCAATATTTAAAGAAAAATCAGTTGAAGGATTGTCAGAGGAATACAAGACGTTTGGAAAAGACAAATTTGAAACCATTTTTGTTGGATCATCTGTTATGCTTAATGCAGTGTATCCATTAGAATTGTACAAACAATATGGAATGGCATCTTTTAATTTAGGCTGTGGTGCGCAAAGAATGTCTTCATCATATTATATTGTTAAACAAGCAATAAGAGAGCAACATCCAAAGTTGATTGTGCTTGATGTATATTTGGCTGGAATAGGAAAAGATTATCCACAAGAACCAGCAGGGTTTACCCATTATGTTACTGATGCGTTACACTATCCAGAAAAATTGGAAATGATAAATGATGTATTGCCAGTAAATAGAAGGCTTGATTATATATATGAAATGGGAGCCTATCATGAAAGGTGGGAAAATATAACAAAAGATGATTTTGAAAAAATTCCGTCAGGAAGAAAAGGTACATATGGTGCCAAAGTGCATTATTATAGTAGTCCTTTTGAGAGTTTTGGAGATGTAACAAGTGAAAAAAAAGAGTTGCCTAAAGAAACAGAAAAATATTTGAGAAAGATAATTGAATTGTGTCAAGAAAATCATACAGAAATATTGTTAACCCTAATGCCATTAGATTATTCGGCACAAGTAACAGATATTAATAGAAGTGAATGGCAAGGGTATTGGAATAAAGTACAAGATATAGCAAATGAATATGGAATAAGGTATCTTAATTTCATGTACCATTATGATGAACTTGATTTGGATAAGGAAAAAGATACTGATGGAGGAACTCATTTAAATGGTTGGGGAGCAGATAAACTTACATCATATCTTGGAAATTATATAAAACAAAATTATAAATTGAAAGATGTCAGAAGTGATCCTAAATATGATTTTATGAAAAAGGATGTCGTCAAATTTGAAAAATATAAAAAGGAATTAGAGTTAGCTTCACTTAGTGATTTTTCAGAATACTTGGATGCATTAGTAAAGTTAAAAAATGAATATGCAGATGAATATGATGTTTGTTTTTCTGTTCGTGATATTCAAGGATATTTTTTGGATGATAATATAATAAAGAAAATGAAAAAAATAGGATTTATCAATTCAGAAATTTTACTTGAAAAAGAATATCATAGTTTTATTGGAATTACAGGGGGAACAGAAAATATAGAAAAATATGGAGGCGATGAGGCCATTTCGTGTGATTTTTATACTAAAAATAAAAAGAAAATAGCAATATCAAGTCAAACATTAAATTCTGGAAATAATTCTATAGTACAAATAGGTGGAGAAAATTATTCAAAAAACATGAGGGGATTTAATATAGTGGTTTTTGATGCTAAATCTGAAAAAGTAATAGATTCTGTAAACTTTGATACACACGTGCCAGAGTTTACATGTACAAGATAGAAAGGAGAGAATATGTATACATTTAGAGAATTGCAAAAAGCTGCAAAAAAAAAGGTGGATGGGAAGGAAGTGAGGATTGCAGTTTTAGGAAATTGTGCTACTCAATTTTTTTCAAATGCAGTTCAAGGATATTCTAAAAAGGTTGGAATGAATGTAAATTTGTATGATGCAGATTACAATCAGATAGATGCTCAATTATTAGATCGTAATTCTGAGGTGTTAAAATTTGAGCCTGATAATATTATTTTGTGGCTAGGAACAGAGAAAATTTATGAGGAATTTTTAGATATAAATTTAGAAGAAAGAAATGGCTTTGCAGATATGTATATTCAAAAAATTCTTCATTATTGGGAACTAATAGAAAAAAATAGTCATGCTAGAATAATTCAACTTAATTTCTGCGAAATTGATGACAAAGTAATGGGAAATTATTCTTGTAAGGTTGAATCTACATTTATCTATCAAATACGAAAGCTTAATTTTTTGCTTCAGGAAAAAATGAAAGATAGAAAAAGTGTTTATCCGGTAGATATATTAAGCATACAAATAAAAATTGGTGAAAGGGATTTTTATGATGCGCCATTATATTATAATGCTAAAATGAATGTGTCTATCAATGCATTACCGTATTTAGCAAAAGCAGTTGTGGACGTTTTAGTTGCAATTAATGGTAATATAAAAAAGTGTGTAATTTGTGATTTAGATAATACTCTGTGGGGAGGTATTATTGGAGATGATGGTATGGGAGGAATACAAATTGGAGAACTTGGTGCAGGACATGCTTTTACAAATTTACAAAGATGGATTAAACAATTAAAGGAATATGGAATTATTTTAGCAATATGTAGCAAAAATAATGAAGATACAGCTAAAGAACCATTTGAGTGTCATGAGGAAATGGTCTTAAGAATGAATGATATAGCGTTATTCGTTGCTAATTGGAATGATAAGGCAACAAATATTAAGATGATACAAAAAGGACTTAATATTGGAATGGATTCTATAATATTTCTAGATGATAATTCATTTGAAAGGAATCTTGTACGAAATTTAATTCCTGAAATAGAAGTTCCTGAATTACCAGAAGATCCGGCATTATATTTAGAGTATATTCAGGAACAGAATTATTTTGAAACGGCATCATATACGGGAGAAAATATGGATCGTACAAAACAGTATCAAGCTGAATTTCAAAGAAAAAAGCTAGAATTATCGTTTACATCCATTGATGATTATTTGAAAAGTTTGAATATGATAGGTACAGTTAATCGTTTTGAACCGATGCGTTACGCGCGAATAGCACAGTTAACACAAAGGTCAAATCAGTTTAATCTTCGAACGATTCGTTATACAGAAGATGAAATTGAAAAAATAGCTGAGGATGAAAGTTATATTCCTCTTTATTACACATTGCAGGACAAATTTGGAGAGCATGGATTGGTATCGGTATTGATATTACAAGTCAAATCAGATAAAGAGGTTTTTATCGATACTTGGTTAATGAGTTGTAGAGTATTGAAAAGAGGAATGGAAGAATTTATAATTAATGAAATGGTGGAGATTGTTGGAAAGAATGGATATGAAAAAATATCTGCCGAATATATTCCGACATCTAAAAATAAAATGGTAGAGAAAATATATGAAAAAATGGGTTTCTCTTTTATTGGAGAAAATCATTATGAATTATATATTAAAAATTATAAAAAACAGAATGTTTTTATTTTAAAGGAGGACTAAAGATGGAAAGAAATGAAGTGTTTGAGAAAGTAACTGAAATTTTTAGAGATGTTTTTGAGGATGATGAGATTATTATATCGGATAATACAACATCAGCTGATGTTGAAGAATGGGATAGCTTAACTCATTTAACGTTAATTAATGAAATTGAGATGGAATTTGGAATTAGATTTAAGTTATCGGAAGTTCAGGATTCTAAAAATGTTGGAGAATTGGTGACAGCATTGATAAAACATCTTGATGAAAAGTAGGAGATGATCAAAATGGAAAATTGGTTATATTCAAAAAAGCATATTTGGATTGAAAAAATAGGTAATGAGGCAAAAATAGGAATTTCCGATTATGCGCAAGAACAATTAGGAAGTATTATGTTTATTAATTTACCAGATGTAAATGATAAACTTGAAGTAGGGGCTGTATTTGGTGATGTTGAAAGTATAAAGACAGTGCATGATCTGATATCGCCTTTAAAAGGAGAAGTTCTTGAGATAAATGAGAGTGTCATAGATGATCCTAGTTTAATTAACGAATCGCCTTATAAGGGGTGGTTGATTAGAGTTGCTGTGGATGAAGTGGATAGCACTGTTATGACATATGAAAAATATATAGAATATAAGGAGTCATTATGATATTTGATCTAGCTGTAATAGGTGGTGGACCAGCAGGATATACGGCGGCACTTGAAGCAGTAAAAGAAGGATTGAAAGTGATTCTTTTTGAAAAAAATTATTTAGGTGGTACATGTCTTAATTGTGGATGTGTGCCTACAAAATATTTATTACATAGTTCTGAAGTATATTCGGCACTTGATGATTTATCATTTTATGGAATTTCTATTGAAAAAAGAAAAATTAATTACGAAAAAACAATACAGAACAAAAATGAGGTTGTTAGGCAGTTACGTGAAAATTTGGAACATTTATTGAAACAAAACAAAATAGAAATTATTTATGGAAATGCCGAATTAATATCTAATAATTTGATTAAATGTAATGATATAATATTTAAAACGAAGTATGTATTAATTGCGACAGGATCGGTACCAACAAAATCAATTGTTGATGGATCGTTAAATAGTTCGGATATTCTTAGTTTGTCGAAAATACCAAAATCAATGAATATTATTGGTGGTGGGGTTATTGCTGTTGAATTTGCACAAATTTTTAATGATCTGGGAACAAAAGTAGAAATTCAGATAAGAGGAAAAAGAGTTTTGAAAAAATGGCCGAAAGATATTGCGATAGGACTTTCTCAAGAGTTGAAGAAACGTGGGATTAATGTGAAAACAGATTGTTCTTGGGAAAATTACAATGTAGATAGTGCAGAAGTTACAATGTGCGCGATCGGAAGAAGCCCTTATTTAGTTGGATTAAATACTAAGTTATTTGATATAGCAAATGATGGCGGAATTGTTGTTGATATGTATGGAAAAACTAAAAGCGATAATATATATGCGGCTGGAGATGTGATTGAAGATAGTAGTATGTTGGCACATGTGGCTATGGAACAGGCAAGACGTATCGTACGGCATATTACAGGAAAAAAGATTGCGAGCAGATCACAAGTGGTTAATTGTATTTATACAAATCCGGAAATAGCTATAGTCGGAATGACAGAAAAAGAGGCTAAAGATTGTAATATGAATATAATTACTGCAAAACAAACAATGTATTCAAATGCTAGAACAATGATTGCTTCAGCAAGAAGAGGATTCATAAAATTAATTGCTGATGTTGATACAAAGAAACTTATCGGAGCACAGCTTATGTGTGAAAGAGCAACAGATATTGTTAATGAACTTTCACTTGCTATTAATAATGGATTAACAATTAATAATCTGATTCAGTCTGTGAGACCACATCCAAGTTTTGCAGAAGCTGTAACAGAGGCGTTATTTCTGTTGGAGGAAAAACTAAAGTGATAAAATTTAAATATGTTATAGGCAAAAGTACGAACCCATATGAAAATTTGGCACTTGAAAGTTATTTGATGGAGGTGGTGACAGAGGGGAGTGCTATTATATATTTGTGGCAAAACGCTGATACAATTGTAGTTGGTAGAAATCAGAACGTATATAGTGAGTGTTTATATGAAAAATTCATAAAAACAGGAGGAAGAGTTGCAAGAAGAAAATCGGGTGGGGGTGCTGTATATCATGATTTGGGAAATTTAAATTTTTCAATAATTTCTTTAAAAAATGATGTTCAGGAGTGTAAATATCAGAATATTATTACAAAAGCATTAGAACACTTGGGGATTAATTCAGAGTATAATAAAAGAAATGATATATTAGTTAACGGAAAGAAATTTAGTGGAAACGCAGAATATATTAGGCAAAATGTGATTTGTCAGCATGGTACCTTATTGATTCACACGGATATTGCTAGAATGACATCATATTTAACACCTCAAAAAAGTAAATTAGAAAGAAATCATGTAAAAAGTGTAGAAACAAGAGTTATCAATTTAGAAGAAGTCTCTCCAAAATTATCAATAGATAAAATGAAAAATAATATTTTAGAAGTATTGAATGCGTCGCCTTTAAAAGATTATGAAAATGAAGAAAAGATACTATATTATAAAAAAATGTATTCTAGAAAGGAATGGATTATAGGAGACCAGCTATGAAAAGTCAACCATAAATTAGCAAAAAATTTCTTTTTCATATC
>OGHB01000316.1_pt1 | contig 32492 bp, 29 predicted proteins | sample 1571451 | NCBI WGS metagenome assembly OGHB01 (sample SAMEA2582071, study PRJEB24529) | metagenome | biome: Human gut stool | place: China | collected 2011
TCTTCTTCAGGTGCTCGTTCAGCTCGTTGATGTGAGCGGTCAGCAGAGCGACCTGAACCTCGGGGGAGCCAGTGTCCTTCTCGGTCAGAGCGACTTTGGCCATAACTTCCTGCTTATTCATAATACAGTACCTCTTTCAAGTAATTTATCTGCCTATGGCACAGCGGCGGGAAACGGTTCTCCCAAAAGCGGGCATACTCCCAGCCCCGTACCACGGTAACAGATACAGTATACCAGATTACCCGGCAGATTGCAAGAAGATTTTTGTCCGCAAGCCTTAATTTTTTACAATGCCGCCCCAGTACAGCTGCACCTCCGGCAGCTTCTTTTTGCGCAGCAGAAACACGGTGGGGATCAGGTACACCGCCACCGACAACAGCCGCGAGGCATCGTAGCCGCTTACGCTCTCGGCCACGCTGGTGGTGCCGTACAGCCCGCCGATGAGCATAGAGGCAATATCCATGGCGCTGTGCAGGAACACCGTCACCCACAAATTGCCGGTGCGGAAGTAGACAGCAGCCAGCATCACGCCCAGCGAGGCCGCAAACACGCACTGCATCAGCACGCCAAAGGGCGCCGACCCGATCATATTGCTTAGGTGCGCCGCGCCGAACAGCACGCCGGATATAAGGCAGGCCTTCCATACCCCGGCGCGGGCGGTACCATAGCGCTCCAGCAGGGTCTGAGCAATGATGCCCCGGAACACCAGCTCCTCAGCTACGCCCACAAGGATCATGTTCAGTATAAAGGTCAGAATGCGGGGCAGCGGCAGCAACGGCGTGTCCGGACGGCCAAAAGCCAACGTTCCAAAGGCTGTGTACCCGATGAAGAACAGCGGGTACATACCCACCAGCAGCCCGTTCAGAAAGCCGCAGCCGCGCCGATGCAGGAGGTCCAGCCTGCCGGTGCGTGCCAGCAGCAAAAGCGCCACGGCCAACCCCACAGCCTCCTGCACAGAGCCCAGCAGATAGCCGTCCATGGTGTCAAAGTCCGCGCCTGCTGCTGCCAGCACGATGGTGACCAGCAGGCTGAACACGACCATGCTGCCAAGGAACAGCACCTCGGACAGGATACAATAAAGAATGGGGTGCGCAGTGCGCAGCCGTTTGAGCATAAGTACAGCCCTCCCTATCAATGATAGCCCTATTCTACCACGATTCTTTCCAAAGCGATAGGGCGAAAATAAAGTGTGCTGCCGGGAGATCGGGGGTCTGTGAACGGCTTGCAGCATCTTTTTACAGAAAGTTCATGTAAAAACGGGCTAAAATAGCCTTGCAGATTTGACGTGTCTGCCGCTTTGGTGTATCATATATTTGTATTGTTATGCGCGATTCCGGGCGCATCACAGCCCGATTTTTAAGATTTATGAGGTGTGACCTATGTCCCTTGTTGAAAAACTTTTTGGCAGCTTCTCTGACCGGGAGCTGAAAAAGGTGAACCCCATCACCAAACAGGTGCTGGCGCTGGAGCCCAAATATCAGGCCATGTCCGATGCCGACTTACAGGCACAGACAGCTGCCTTCAAGCAGCAGCTGTCCGATGGCAAAACGCTGGACGACATCCTGCCGGATGCCTTTGCCGTCTGCCGCGAGGCCGCATGGCGCGTGCTGGGCATGAAGCACTTCCCGGTGCAGGTGACCGGCGGTATTGCCCTGCACCGCGGCGATATTGCCGAGATGCAGACCGGTGAGGGCAAGACCCTTGTGGCCACCCTGCCCGCCTACCTGAACGCCCTGACCGGCGAAGGGGTGCACATCGTTACCGTCAACGACTATCTGGCCAAGCGCGACAGCGAGTGGATGGGCAAGCTCTACCGCTGGCTGGGGCTGACCGTGGGTCTGATCGTGCAGGGCATGGACGGCGACGCCCGCCGGGCCGCCTACAATGCCGATATCACCTACGGCACCAACAATGAGTTCGGCTTTGACTACCTGCGCGACAACATGGTGACCTACAAGGCCAACATGGTGCAGCGCGGCCACGCCTACGCCATCGTGGATGAGGTGGACTCCATTCTGATCGATGAGGCCCGCACGCCCCTGATCATCTCCGGCCGCGGCGAGGACTCCTCCAGCCTGTACACGCAGGTAGACCGCTTTGTACGCACCCTGCGCAAGAGCGTGGTGGTAGAGCTGGAAGATAAGGTCTCCACCGACGAGCAGGCCGATGGCGATTACGTTGTGGACGAAAAGCACAAGACCTGTACCCTGACCGCCGCCGGCATCAAAAAGGCCGAGACCTATTTTAAGGTAGAGAACCTTGCCGCCGCCGAGAACATGACCCTTGCCCACCACATCGATCAGGCCATCAAGGCCTACGGCGTGATGCAGCGGGATATCGACTATGTGGTCAAGGACGGTCAGGTCATTATCGTGGACGAGTTCACCGGACGCCTGATGATCGGCCGCCGGTACAACGAGGGTCTGCATCAGGCCATCGAGGCCAAGGAGGGCGTGAAGATCGCCGCCGAGAGCAAGACACTGGCTACCATCACCTTCCAGAACTACTTCCGCATGTACAAAAAGCTGTCCGGTATGACCGGTACTGCCCGCACCGAGGCCACCGAGTTTACCGAGATCTACGGCCTGAACATCGTCAGCGTGCCCACCAACCGCCCGGTGCAGCGCAAGGACTACCCGGACGCCATCTACAAGACCGTGGAGGGCAAGTACCGCGCCGTCATCGAGCAGGTAATGGAGTGCCACAAGAACGGTCAGCCTGTGCTGGTGGGTACCGTCAGCGTGGAAAAGAGCGAGATCCTCGCCAAAATGTTACAGCGCCACACCCGGGATTTCAACGTGCTGAACGCCAAGAACCACGAGCGCGAGGCCGAGATCGTGGCGCAGGCCGGTAAAAAGGGTGCTATCACCATCGCCACCAACATGGCAGGCCGTGGTACCGATATCATGCTGGGCGGCAACGCCGAGTTCATGGCGAAAGCCCAGATGCGCAAGGAGCACTTCTGCGAGAACCTGCTCAACCCCGACACCCCGCAGGATGCCGACCCGGCAGCCGTGGAGCTGCTGCTGACCGAGGCCAACGGCCACGGCGAGACCACCGATGCCAACATTCTGGCCGCACGTCAGCGCTTTGACCAGCTGTACGCCCAGTACAAGCCCGCCATCGACGCCGAGGCCGACGAGGTGCGCGCCGCCGGCGGCCTGTTCATCATTGGCACCGAGCGCCACGAGAGCCGCCGTATCGACAACCAGCTGCGCGGCCGTGCCGGCCGTCAGGGCGACCCGGGCGCTTCCCGCTTCTACCTGAGCCTTGAGGACGACCTGATGCGCCTGTTTGGCGGCGACCGGGTGTCCGGCCTGATGAACACCCTGAAGATCGACGAGGATACTCCCATCGAGAACCGCATGATCACCAATACGCTGGAAAGCGCCCAGAAAAAGCTGGAAGGCCGCAACTTCGAGATCCGTAAAAACGTGCTGAAGTACGACGACGTGATGAACCAGCAGCGCGAGATCATCTACGGGCAGCGCCGCAAGGTGCTGGACGGCGAGGACATCAGCACCGAGATGCACAAGATGCTGCGGGAGAACATTGATTCCAGCTGCGCCCAGTTCCTTTCCGGCGATGTGAAGGACGAGTGGGATTTCGGTGCCCTGCGCCGCCACTATCAGGGCTGGCTGACCACCGATGCCGACTTCCACTATACCGTAGCCGACTTTGATAGCCTTTCCCAGCAGGGCATTGCAGATATGCTGTACGACCGCGGGATGCAGATCTTGCAGGCCAAGGAGGTGCGCTACGGTGCCCCCGTCATGCGCGAGCTGGAGCGTATCTGCCTGCTCAAGTGCGTAGACCGCCAGTGGATGGACCACATTGACAACATGGACCAGCTGCGGCAGGGCATCGCGCTGCGCGGCTACGGCCAGAAGGACCCTGTGGTGGAATACCGCATCGAGGGCTTTGATATGTTCGACCAGATGGTGGATTCCATCCGGGAGTCCAGCGTCAAGATGTTGCTTACCATCGAGCTGCGCGCCGCCGGTGCCGCCCCCAAGCGGGAGCAGGTGGCAAAGCCTACCGGCGAGGGCTTTGTGCCCGGCAACGGCGCACCCGGCGTCAAGGGCAGCCCCAAGGGCCAGCCGGTGCGTGTGGTCAAAATTGGCCGCAACGACCCTTGCCCCTGCGGCAGCGGCCTGAAGTTCAAAAAGTGCACCTGTGCCCAGTACCACCCGACCGGCAATAACGGCGGGGAAGAATAACCGTAAGGACAAGCCCTCCCGTCATGGTTCTGCTGTGGCCGAGAGGGCTTTCCGCATAAATTCAGAGGGAGTTGATTTTACAATGATCGCACCGGAAAAACTGTTGGAAGCCGCCAAAGCGCTGGAGCCCCAGCTGCAGGAATGGCGGCGCACACTGCACCGTCACCCGGAGGTGGGCTTTGACCTGCCCCAGACCAAGGCACTGGTCAAAAAGGCGCTGACCGAGATGGGCTACACCCCGCAGGACTGCGGCAAGTGCGGCGTGGTGGCGCTTGCAGGGGGCAAACGCCCCGGCAAGGTGATCCTGCTGCGGGGCGACATGGACGCGCTGCCCTTGCAGGAGGAATCCGGCGAGGAGTTTTCCTCTGAGCTGCCCGGCAAGATGCACGGCTGCGGCCACGATATGCACACCGCCATGGTGCTGGGTGCAGCCAAGCTGCTCAAGGAGCATGAGGACGAGATCGAGGGCACGGTAAAGCTGGAGTTCCAGCCCGCAGAGGAGATCTTTCAGGGCTCGCTGGATATGATAAACAGCGGCCTGCTGGAGAACCCCAAGGTGGACGCAGCCGTCATGTTCCATGTGCTGGCCGGGATGCCCCTGCCCGCCGGTATGGTGCTGGTGCCGGGCGGCGGCATTACCATGGCCAGCTGCGAGCAGTATCACATCGTTGTGCACGGCAAGGGCGGCCACGGCTCCATGCCCAACGCCTGCATCGACCCCATCACCGCAGCGGCGCACATCCACATTGCCTTGCAGGAGATCAACAGCCGCGAACTGGACCCCGCAGGCTTTGGCGTGTTCACCACCGGCCGGTTCGAGGCAGGCAAGGCATCCAATGTCATCCCGGATACTGCCGATATGTGGGGCACCATCCGCACCGTGGACCCGGAGCAGAAGGTCAGTGCCCTCATCCACCAGCGCATGACCGAGATTGCGCAGGGCGTGGCCACCGCCTACCGCTGCACCGCCGAGGTGGAGTTCAGCGATTACTGTCCCTGCATGGTGGTAGACACCCCGCTGGCGGGCAACGCCCTGACCTATATGACCGAACTGCTGGGCAAGGAAGCGATGGATATGACCCCGCTCACCGGCGGCAAGCCCGGCGGTGGCAGCGAGGACTTCGCCTTTGTCAGCCACGAGGTGCCCACCGTGAGCATGTTCTTAGCTGCCGGCAACGCTAAAGAGGGCTACACCTACGGCCAGCACCACCCCAAGGTGCGCTTTGACGACAGCATCCTGTACCGCGGCACGGCAGCCTACACCTATATGGCGCTGCGCTGGCTGGCAGAGCACCAGTAAACGATAAAAAAAGACCACCGAACAAATACAGTCCGGTGGTCTTTTATCATTGTAGCTCAGCCCTTATAAGCTAAGCCCTACGCCGAGAACTACCAGCAAAACCGACAGGCACAGGCAGCTTACGCCGTTTCTCCGCTCGGTAAAAGCATCAATGGAGCACTTTTCCCGCTGCCTGGAACGCTCCAGCTGCACAGCGCCCATATATGCGGCAAAACCGGCACAGAGCAGCAGAACAAAACCGAACCAGAGCATCCTCATCATTTCTCCAAAAACCTCATCATTGTATTGTATATTCTGCCTCAGAACCGCACCTTCCACACATGGTCGGTGCGGTAAGTGCCGTTGGCGTAGTGGGTAGCACCGGACTCGAACAGCACATAGATGCCGCCGTCCGGGGCATCGGCCAGCGCTTCGGTCATGGGCATCACGGTCAGGGCTGCACTCTGGCGGGCGCTGTCCAGCAGATAGGCCTTCACTTCCCTGCCGTTCACGGTCAGGGCGGTGTCTGGGGGTTCGTCCAGTGCCAGCGCATAGCGCAGCAGGCAGGCGTTGTTCTTGCGCCCGTAGGACTGGCTCAGGGTCACTGCGCCGTCCTTTACCACCACGCCCTGTATCTTGTTGGGCGCTGCCAGCACCACGTCCGGCTGGGCGTAACTGTCGCCCGCTGCCACCGTAAGGCCGGTGTCACCGCCGGTCATATCGTAGCCCATGATGTAGCAGCCCAGCTTATCCCCCTCGGCGTTTTCGGTGGTGTAGTCCATCCCTGCCGAAAGCCCATAGTCCGCACCGGGGTGGTAGAAGTTGCCCACCCAGAGGTACCCGCCGGAAAAGCTGAGGAAGGAGGGCGAGACCGGCACCGGGATGCTCTGCTCCACCGTGACCTCATGGCTGCCCTCGGCGGGCAGGCTGCTTAAAGGAATGGCAAGGATGGTGGTGCGGCCCTCGGTGTCCTTGGTGCCCGAAAGATAAAGGGTGGTATCGCTGACGGCAACGCCGCCCACATGGCCGTCAAAGGGCAGGTTGCCGGGCTTTTTCAACAGATATTCCGCCGTCAGCCTGCCGGTTGCGGTATCCACCGCCACAATGGCAGAGCATTTGCCCTTGGTGGAGTAGTAGCCGGAGATGTACAAAATGCCGGTGGCATCGCACACATCCATGCCTTGGGGGATCAGGTTTTCCGCAAGTCCCGGAATGAGGAATTGCGGTTCTGCCTTGCCCAGATACTCCGCAAAATCGCTGTTCCCAAGGTAAGTCTCTGCCGCCACGGTGGCCGTCTGGGAATAAAGCATCTTTTCTTCCGGGGCCGGGGCAGCGGCAGAAGCTGCTGCCGGGGCCGAGGAGTCCGGCAGAGAGGCAGCGGTGGTGCCGCAGCCTGCCAGCAGCGCCACTGCCAGCCCTAAACTGCAAAGGAACTGAGCTTTATGGAAACCACGCATAGAAACTACTCCTTTCTGGGCAGGGGTCACCGACGGAATTCTTCCGGCCGGAAGGCCCGGGTACGGGCGGCTTTGCCGTCGGCGGTAAGCACCGAGAAGTACACATAGGGGGCCTTGTCCGGGATGTCAAACTCTGCATGGGTTACCGGCGAACCGTCGGGGTTGCAGATGTTCCGGGCCACCTTGGGGCTGCCATGGGCAATGATTCGCTGGGCCGGGGTGCAGTCCAGGGTCACATGGTTCCGGTCAAAGGTCAGGTTGGTAATGGTGGGGCCGGTAGTGGCGTAGAAATCCCCCTTTTCCAAGGCCTCGATCACCGACTGGTACTCCAGGTCCTTGGCCAGCACCTGGGTCCAGGCCCCAAAGGAGTCGCACAGCAGGGTGCCAAAGGGCTCCTTGTTGTGGTTGTCGTCGGCTCCGTGGACAAACAGGAACTTGCCCCGGCGCAGCAGCTTGTCAAAAAGGGCTAGGTTGCTCTCGCCGCCGCTGATAAGCTGGGAGCCGGTGTTGAACATCTCTAGGCTGAAGCAGCCCTGGTAGCTCAGCACATCCTCCTCTGCCTCCATGGACCAGCAGGGGTGGTTGTAGGCCACCAGATAGCCCCCATGCCGGGCTTCGTCCATAAACTCCTGGACATAGGCCCGGTAGTACCGCCGGGGCCCCAGGTTGCCCAAATGCTCCCGCTGCTGTGCCACCTCCAGGGGCATATACTTGCAAAAGTTGGGGTCAAAGCCCACGATGGCGGTGTTGTGGGGGTCCTTGGCCAGCAGGTTCAGGTGGATCTCCGGCCGGAAGGGGTCAAAGGCAGCGGTGCGGGAGGGCCGGATATAGGCCTCGTAGCCTGTCAGCAGGAGAAAGTCCGGGGTGGAAAGGGCGGTGTGGTCGTATGGAGCCTCGTGGTCGGTAATGGCCAGGATGGAGTAGCCTGCCTCCCGGTATGCCTCCACCAGCTGTTCCGGGGTAAGTCTGCCATCCGAAAGGGTGGAGTGGGAATGCAGATTGGCACGGTACTGCTTTGCTTGGGGGGTAATGTACGAGAACATAGTATGCTCCTTTCCCGTGAGCAAAAAGGGCAGCCGCCGTGGGCTGCCCTTCTTGCGATTTTTGCCTGATATCTTACTTCATGGCGGCCTTGGAATAGCCGGTCATCATGTACTTCTGGAAGATGAGGAACAGGATGACCACCGGGATGATGGCCAGCACAGCGCCTGCCATGATCTCGTGATAGTTGGAAACAGCCTGACCTGCGAAGGTGTTCTTCAGCTGTGCCAGACCAACGGTCAGCACGCGGCGCACCTCGTTTTTGGCAATGATCTTGGGCCAGAAGTAGGCGTTCCAGCCATTGGTAAAGGTGACCAGTGTAACGGTAAAGATGGTCGCCTTGCTCATGGGCACCAGCACATACCAGATGGTGCCCAGCCGGCTCAGACCGTCGATGCGGCCTGCGTCAATGTAGCTCTGGTCAATAGACAGGAAGGTGTTGCGCAGCATGAAGATGTAGTAGGCAGACACAGCCTCCGGCAGGATCAGACCAAGGAAGGTGTCGCACAGGTTCCAGTTCGCGCACATGATATAGATAGGGATAAAGGTGACCTGATGCGGGATCATCAGCGCGCCCAGCACCACATAGAACAGGGCTGCACGGCCCTTGAAGCGCCCCACGGCAAAACCGTAAGCGGCCAGAATGCCGGTGCTCACCTGCAAAAACAGGATGCCTGCGGTCATTACGATGGTGTTCCAGTAATACTTCATGAAGTTCGCCTTCTGGAGAACGTTCAGGTAGTTCTCCGGGTGGAACTCATGCGGAAACAGGGTGGGAATGACCAGCTGCACTTCCTCTGCAGATTTGAAGGAGGTAGCGATCATCCAGTACAGCGGGAACAGCATGACGATGGTCACCAGCACCGCCACCACGGTCTGGATGTGGTAGCTCGGCGGGCGCTTTTTGTGCTTGTGGAGCTCGTTGACCTCTTTGATCAGAGCCGCATTGTCCACGGGCTTATAAGTATCAGCCATTTTGCGTTTCTCCTTTCAAGCGGTCAGGAATCGTAGGTCACGGAACGGTCGGAGATCTTCATGGTAAGCACCGTGATAGTGAGCAGGATGAGGAAGAACATCACCGCTGCCGTGGAAGCACGGTCCATGCGGAAGTCCACCATTGCGTAACGGTAGATCAGGTAGACGAACACTTCCGTCGAACGGGCAGGGCCGCCGGAGGTCAGGATATCCACCGACTGGAACACCTTCATGGAGGACAGGAAGGTGGTGACCAGCAGGAACAGGGTGGTGGGCGACAGCAGCGGCAGGGTGATGCGGAAGAACTTCTGGAAGCCGTTTGCACCATCCAGCGAGGCCGCTTCGTAGTATTCCGGCGAGATGCCGATCATGGCCGAGAGGTAGATCATCATACCGTAGCCGATGACGCGCCAGCCGGTCAGCATCAGCACCGAGGGCAGCGCCGTGGATTGCTGGTTGAGCCAGTCCACAGCGGGCAGGCCGATGCACTGCAAAAGGTAGTTCAGAACACCGGCGTCGGTGTTCAGGATCCACAGAAAGACCACAGCGGCCGAGGACATGGCAACGTATTTGGGAACAAAGACGAAGGCACGCATCAGCCCGAAGGAGCGTGTGAGTCGGTTAAACAGCAAAGCCAGCAGCATACCACCCACCATGGTCACCATGATCTCGCCCATCGAGTAGAGGAAGGTGACCTTGAGGGAGTTCCACAGATACTTTGCGCCGCTGCCTGCAAACAGCCACTTCCAGTTTTTCAGGCCGACATACTTCCATGTGTCGTTCAGCAGGTTCCAGTCGGTAAAGCTGATCTGCACCAGCTTAACGATAGGATAGTAGGTAAAAACACCCAGCAGTACCAGCGCAGGCACTACAAAGAGAAAATCAACGAATTTGGACAGCGTGCGCTGGGAGAAGATGGGCTTTTTATCAGCCTTTACGGTGGGCACGGAGCCAGCAGCAGCTTGTTTCATGATCTCACGTCCTTTCAAAGAGTTAGGTCTGCGTTACGGGACAAGCCTCTGTGATCAGGCGTGATCCTCCAGGATCTCGTTGATCTCGGTGACCATATCGTTGGAGCCGGAGGTGATATCGCCGCCCTGATTCATCATGATCTCCATGTAGTTCTTCCATGTGGTGGCAAGCTCGCTCCATGCGGCGTTCTGGATGCGGGGGTTGATGAGGTTCAGGTTATCAAAGATGCACTGGAAGGCAGGCTTCTTTTCCAGGAATTTCTTGCCTTCCTCCGTGTCCAGCACAGAGTTACGGGTGGGCAGATAGCCGGTGCCCTCGGCCCACTCCATATTGACCTCCTTGCCGCACAGGAACTGCAGGAACTGCCATGCAGCGTTCTTGGTGGCCTGATCGTTCTTGGAGGGGATGCCCAGCACGCAGCCGCCCACCTCAGAGTTCTTATCGCCGGTGGTAGCAGCGGGGTACCATGCCATACCAACCTCGAAGTCCGGGCACTTGCTGACGTAGTTGTTGTACAGGGAAGAGGTGTGCATGACCGAGAAGGTCTTCTGGTCGTAGAAGTTCTGGCGCATGGTAGCGGAAGCATCGGTACCGGATGCAAAGTAGGCATCGCCTGCATCGCACCAGCCCTTGATCATCTTGGTCACGCCCAGTGCTGCATCGCCGTTCAGGTCGCAGTCGTTGTCGCCGGTAATGATCTGCACGCCCTCGTTCAGGTACAGGGTCTCAAAGTACCACTGATCCCAGCCCGGGACCACGGTGCCGTAGATGCCCTTTTTGCTGTGGACCTCAGCCAGGAAGGGGGTGAAGTCCTCGATCTTCTCGGGGATCTTCCAGCCGTTGGCATCGGCCATGGTCTTGTTGTAGTAGATGACCTGCGTGGAGTGCAGGAAGGGCAGTGCCACCTGCTTGCCCTTGTACTGGCTGCTGAGCAACAGACCTGCGGAGAAGTCGTCTACATCGTAGTCGGTACCGGCAATGTAGGGGTCCAGATTCTCATACAGGCCGCTGTCGCCGTAGGAGGCAACGTAGTCGGTATTGGCAACTGCCACGGCAGGCAGACCGGTACCGGCTGCATGCGCGGCAACCAGTGCCTCGTTGATGTCCTTATAGGAGCCGATATACTGGGCCTCCACGGTGATCAGCTTCTGGGTGGCGTTGAACTTCTTGACCACGTCTGCCACCAGCTCATCGTACTGGGATTCCAGTGCGTGCCACCATGTAATGGTGATCGGCTCGGTCACCTCGTATTTACTGGGGTCTACGGCCTCAGAAGATGCCGGAGCTGCTGCGCTGGAAGCGTTGGCGCCTGCCTTGCCGGTGGAGCCACCGCCGGAGCAGGCGGTCAGGGCTGTTGCGGCTGCAAAGGTACCGGAAGCCATCAGGAAGCTGCGACGAGAAATCTTTTTCATGATCGTTCCTTCTTTCATTTGTGTTTTTTAAAAGCGCACGGCCGTGCGAGCCGGTACGCTGATTCCTGAAAATAAGGGGCGTTCCTCTTCTTTGTGCAAAAAAGAAAAGCGAACAGGCCAAATTGCCTGAATATCCTTCAGGTTTCGTTCTGGCTGTCCGCTTGGCATGCTCATTCTCTGCAAGCAAGATGCAATTGTGATGCAGTTTCTTGCCCTGATGATATCACATAAAAGGACATTTCGCAAGAACAAAAATTCACTATTTATTATTTTTTTGTGCTATTTTTATAAAAATCGTCCAATTCACCTAAATTCATATTGAAATATAGGTCAATTTCACAACAGGCGAAGCGCCTGTCCCATCTCTCCCAGCGAGGCAAAAATGGCATCGGGCTGCACGTCCGAGCCTGCCACGTCCTCAGGATGGGTCTCGCCGGTCAGCACCAGAACGCCCGCCGCGCCGTTTTTCACGCCAGTGGCTACATCGGTGTAAAGGCGATCGCCCACAAAGGCCACTTCAGCGGCAGAATAGCCGGTCTTATCCAACACCATTTCTACGGTTTCGGCAAATGGCTTGCCCAGATACTTCGGCTGCTTTCCGGTGGAAAGACTGATGGCAGCGCAGAAGCTGCCGCAGTCCGGGATAAAACCGGTCTCTGTGGGGCAGTTGATATCCAGATGGGTGGCAAGAAAGGCAGCGCCCTCCCGGATAAAGGTACAAGCCTTGGAGAGTTTTTCGTAGGTCAGGGTGGTGTCAAAGCCGATGACTACGAGATCCGGCTTTTCGTTCACCAGCCGGATGCCCGCTTCGGCAAAGCTTTCCATCAGCGGGGGCGTGCCCACCAGATAGACCGTCTTGTCCGGGCAGTGGGTCAGCAGGTAGCGGATGGTCACATCACCGCTGGTCATGATCTCGTCCCGTGTGATAGGACAGCCCATGCGCGCCAGCTTTGCCATGTAGTCCCGGGGAGAGCGGGAGGAGTTGTTGGTGAAAAACAGGTACTCCTTCCCCGCTGCCTTTACCGCCTGCAAAAACTCTGCCGCGCCGGGCAGGATGCGATCGCCCAGATAAAAGGTGCCGTCCATATCCAGCACAAACAGCCGGGTGCGTTTTAAAAGTTCCATCTTGTCAGTCATAGCCTTAACCCTTTTCTTTTCAACGGATCTCTTCGATGTGGTAAATGTAGTCCAGCGAGCGCAGGGCCTCGATGATCTGGTGATGCGTTTTGTATTTTTTTAGCTCTGCACTACAAATGGTAAAGGTGATGGTGTACACGCTCAGGCCGGAGCCTGCGTAGGCGGGGTTGGACTCAATATCATCAATGCGCAGCCCTAAACGGCGGCTCACCGTGACAAAATCCCGCAGGTAGAAGCTGCTTTTCAGCTCCAGATGGATCTCGAAGTGGTTGGAGCGGTTCAGCAGGTAAATTTCAAACGAGGGGAAGCACATCAGGATACACAGCAAAAATACGAACACGATCAGGGTGACCGTGTACAGCCCTGCACCCACCGCAAAGCCCAGCAGCACACAGGCCCACAGACCCACCGAGGTGGTCAGCCCCTTGATCTGCCCGCGGGAACTGAACAGGATGGAGTTGCCGGACAGCATGGCGGTCGCCACGATAGTAGCTGCGGAAAGCAGCGGCAGCCCGGAGGGGTGCCCCGCCATGAGGAACTGATCCAGCAGCATGGCGGTGGTGGCAGAAAAGGCGATGAGCACAAAGGTGCGCAGACCCGCCGAGTGGCGCTTGCTGGAGCGCTCGCAGCCGATGATGGAGGCCAGCAGCACGATGATGAACACCCGCAGCAGCACCGAGTAAGGGTTCAGGCCGGTGGACCACCCGCCCAGAAGGGCGGCAATGGGGTCGGTTACAGGAAGGTTGCCTGCGATCATTATGCTCTCCTCCTTCGGAACGAGGCTGCCAGCGGCCCGGCAGTCCTCAGGTAATGCTCCTCTGCGGCCTCAGAAAAAGCCAGTTCGTCCTCGTAAAAGGGGTCGTTATGCTTGGGCAGCTCCTCCTGTATCTTCTGGATACGCTCGATGAGCAGCTCCACCTCGGTTTTCTGCGGTGCGTCCTCCTCCAACGGCAGCTCCACAATGTCCTCCAGCTTGTTGGAGTAGGACTTGGAGAGGTAGAGCGAAAGCTTTGCGCAGGCGGGGCCGATGAGCTCGTACAGCACACTGGAAGCCAGAATGATGGTCTCCAGCACATCGCCGGTCTCACCGCCGAGGGTACGCGCACCCATGGCCGCCAAACCAATGGCCACACCGGCCTGCGGCACCAGCGCCAGACCCAGATAGTTGCGGATGCACTTTTCCTTACCCACCATGGCACAGCCAAGGAAGGCACCGGCATACTTGCCAAGGATGCGCATCACAAAATAGATGACGCCGATCTGCAGCAGAGACACCGAGCCGATGCTCTCGGAGCTGTTGACCAGTGCGCCCAGATCAAAATTGACGCCGGAGCGCACAAAGAACAGCAACAGAATGGGCGGACTGAAGTAGTTGAGCTGTTTGAACAGCCGCTCGTCATCCGTCAGGTTGATATAGATCATACTCATGGACATACAGCCCAGCAGGGGCGAAACATCCAGCATGGCGCAGATGCCGCAAAAAGTAAACAGTACCGCTACCGAAACGATGAGCCGGTTATCGGTAGAGCGCTTGTGCAGCAGCAGCTTGAGGAACAGGCCGAACAGTCCGCCCAGCACAAACACCGCGATATTGAGCAGAATGGGCCGGACGATGCTGCCGGCGTGGAAATCGCCGGTCATGGAGGCCAGCGCCACCGAGATGGCGATGCTGTACGCCAGCAGGCCTACCATATCGTCCAGTGCCACTACCTGCAGAAGAGTCTCTACAAATTCGCCCTTGGCATGGGTCTGCCGGATGGTCATGACTGTGGAAGCCGGTGCGGTGGCCGAGGCCAGCGCTGCCAGCACGATAGAAAAGTTCAGCTCCAGTCCCAGCACAAAGTAGACCACGATAAACACCAGCACCGAGGCAAGACAAGCCTCCATGACCGTGATGATCATCACCTTGACACCGCTCTTTTTCAGGGTGGAGAACTTGAAGAACTCGCCGGTGCTGAAGGCGATGAAGGCCAGTGCGATATCTGCAATAAAGCTCATGCCGTTGACCACCCTGCCGGGCACAAGGTTCAGGCAGTAGGGGCCAATGAGGATGCCCGCCACGATGTAGGCCGTCACATTCGGCAGCCGCAGCTGTTTTGTGATGCGGGTCATGGCAAAGCCGGAAAACAGCATCAGTGCCACAGATACGATGATCACCGAAACCTCGGAGGTAATGTGAAGGGTCTCATAAACGGGGGTAAGCATGGCAGGCAAAGCTCCTTTCTATCCCTGCTGTAAGGCAGCACCGCCCGCGCTGCACAGCCCGCAGTGCTTGCCCTACAAATAAAAAAACAGGCTCGTACAGCTCTGAAAAAGGAAACTCTCCCCTTTTCTCTCACTGTCCGCCCTGCTCTTTGCTCTAAAAAGGCCGTCAACACCTGTATTCTGTTTTCAGTTTCATCAAATCGGCAACTTTGATGGACACAGAATAGCATAGTCCTCCGAAATTGTCAAGCAGATATAAACATACTGTGAATTTTTTGTACGATATGCTAATTTTCAGCCTGCAAAACAGGACATCTTGCCCAGATTTCTGCATTTTTTACTAAAACTCCGCAAAAAGATATTGATTTTATCTGTCAAAGCGTTCATAATACCTCTAATTGTAAAAGTTTTTGTGTGCAGGCAGTGCCCCATAAAAAGGGAACCAGGAGGAAGAACATGAAACAGGAGCTGATGGATGCCATTCAGGAAACGCCGGTCATTGCGGCCGTCAAAGATGATGCAGGGCTTTGCAACGCACTGACCAACGAGAATATCCGGGTGGTATTTGTATTATATGGAGATATCTGTAATATCTCCTCCATTGTGCGCCGCATCCACGAAGCCGGGCGCTTTGCCGTGGTGCATGTAGACCTTATTGCCGGGCTGGCGGGCAAAGAGGTGGCGGTGGACTTTATCCGCAATACCACCGAGGCCGACGGCATCATCTCCACCCGGCAGTCCTTCATCCGCCGCGCCAAGAAGCTTGGTCTGGCCGCCATCCTGCGGGTATTCCTTCTGGATTCCATCGCACTGGAAAGTCTGGACAAGATCCCCGCAAACCTACCGGACTGTCTGGATCTGCTGCCCGGTGCTATGCCTAAGATCCTGCGCCGCGTCTGCGCCAAAGCCAAGGTGCCGGTGCTGACCGGCGGGCTGATCGCAGACAAGGAGGACGTGCTGTCTGCGCTGGAAGCCGGTGCTACCGCCATTTCCACCACCAATCAGGCCGTGTGGGATATGTGACCCGCATTCTGCGCAAAAGCAACGGGTGTTTTTTGTAAGGGTTTCACAAAAAGTGCAAAACACCTTGCTTTTTGTGCAAGGACAAGGTATGATAAGAATCAACAAGTGCTGTTTGTTTCAAGAGATATGAGCGAAACGGACAAGGGCAGTTGCCTTTGTTTCGGTTCGCTCTTTTTTTGTACAAACAACAGATGCCCGGCTCCCGACGGGCCAAGGCAGAACGGACAGGAGGAAAAGAACAATGTATGATGTAGCAATCATCGGCTGTGGTGTCATCGGTGCCGCCGCAGCCTACGCACTGTCGCGCTACGACAACAAGGTGGTCATCCTTGAGGCCGAGAACGATGTGGCAGACTGCACCACCAAGGCCAACAGCGCCATTCTCCACGCAGGCTACGACCCCGCCCCCGGCACCCGCATGGCACGGCTGAATGTGCGCGGCGTGGCGCTGGCCAAGGAGATCTGCGCAAAGCTGGATGTCTCCTACAAGCAGTGCGGCTCTCTGGTGCTGGCACTGGACGAAAAGGAGCTGCCCCACCTGCAGCATCTGTTTGAGAACGGCATCGCAAACGGCGTGCCCGACATGAAGATCCTTTCCAAGGAAGAGACCCTTGCCATGGAGCCCAATCTTTCTGAAAAGGTCTGCGGCGCACTGTGGGCACCCAGCGCCGCCATCGTAAACCCGTGGGAGTACGCACTGGCCATGACCGAGGTGGCGGTACGCAACGGCGTGGAGCTGCGCCGCAGCTGCAAGGTGACCGATGCCGAGTTCATCGAGGGCGGCTACCGCCTGACCGTGCCCGGCGGCACGGTGGAGACCCGCTGCGTCATCAACGCTGCCGGTATCTGGGCAGACAAGGTGCACTCCATGGTGGAGCCCGCCAACTTCCACATCATTCCCACCCGCGGCGAGTACTATCTGCTGGACAAGAGCGAGGGCACCCGTGTGAGCCACGTCATCTTCCAGTGCCCCAACGAGCTGGGCAAGGGCGTGCTGGTAGCACCCACTGTGCACGGCAACCTGATCGTCGGCCCCAACGCAGAGCCGGTGGAGGGCAACGACACCTCCTGCACCAGCAGCGGTCTGGAATTTGTCAAGACCACTGCCCAGCGCAGCGTGCCCGGCATCAACTTTGGCGAGTCCATCCGCAGCTTTGCGGGCGTGCGCGCCAATCTGGACGTGGACGACTTTATCATTGGTGAAGAGCCGGAAGCACCCGGCTGGATCGACTTGGCCGGCATGAAGAGCCCCGGCCTGTCCGCCGCCCCGGCAGTTGCTGAGGAGGCAGTTGCCATCCTGCAGCAACGCGGTGTTCTGGGCACAGAAAAGGCCGATTACAAGGACGGCCGCCGCCACATCCGCTTCAAGGAGCTTTCCGCAGAGGAAAAGGCAGCACTGGTCAAGGAGCAGCCCGCCTACGGCCGCGTGATCTGCCGCTGCGAGACAATCACCGAGGGCGAGATCCTGGCAGCCCTCCACAGCGAGGTGCCTGCCAACACCATCGACGGCGTCAAGCGCCGCGCCGGTGCAGGCATGGGCCGTTGTCAGGGCGGCTTCTGCGGCCCCCGCGTGCTGGAGCTTATCAGCCGTGAGCTGGGCATGAGCCCCATGGACATCCTGCAGGACAAGAACGGCTCGAACGTTCTGGTCAGCGAAACGAAGGTAGGAGGAAAGAGCAATGGTTGATCTGGTCATTATCGGCGGCGGCCCTGCGGGTCTTGCTGCTGCCTGCAAGGCATGGGAAAGCGGTCTGCGCGACATCCTCATTCTGGAGCGCGATAAGGAACTGGGCGGCATTCTGAACCAGTGCATCCACAACGGCTTTGGTCTGCACCGCTTTGGCGAGCAGCTCACCGGCCCGGAGTACGCCGGACGCTTTATTGAGATGCTCAAGGACACCGGCGTGAAGGTGCAGCTGGACACCATGGTGCTGGAAGTGACCCCGGATAAAAAGGTGCATTGTGTTTCCAAGGAGTACGGCTACCAGATCATCGAAGCCAAGAGCATCGTACTGGGCATGGGCTGCCGCGAGCGCACCCGCGGTGCCATTGGTACCCCGGGCACCCGCCCTGCCGGTGTGTACACCGCCGGTGCAGCACAACGCTATGTGAACATGGAAGGCTATCTTGTGGGCAAGCGGGTGCTGATCCTCGGCAGCGGCGACATCGGCCTGATTATGGCGCGCCGCATGACCCTTGAGGGCGCAAAGGTGCTGGCCTGCGTAGAGGTGATGCCCTACTCCGGCGGCCTGACCCGCAACATCGTGCAGTGCTTGAACGACTTTGACATCCCCCTGTACCTCTCCCACACCATTGTGGATATTCAGGGCAAGGACCGTGTGGAAAAGGCCATCGTGGCTGAGATCGGCCCTGACCGCAAACCCATCCCCGGCACTGAGATGGAGTTTGATGTGGACACCATTCTGCTGAGCGTGGGTCTGATTCCCGAGAACGAGCTGACCAAACAGGCCGGTATTGAGATGGATCCCCGCACCAAGGGTGCTATCGTGTACGAAAACATGGAGACCAGCATTCCCGGCGTGTTTGCCTGCGGCAACGTGGTGCAGGTGCACGATCTGGTGGACTTTGTTTCCGGCGAAAGCGAGCTGGCCGGTGTGGCTGCTGCCAACTACGTCCAGAACGGCCCCGTGGCCGAGGGACGTGTGCTGACCGTGAAACCCGGCGCAGACCTTGGCTATACCCTGCCGCAGCGCATCCGTCTGGAAGGCGTGGAAAAGAGCACCAACGTTTCCTTCCGCGTCCGCCGCATCTGCGGCAAGAGCACCATCCTTGTCAAGAGCGGTGACACGGTGATCGCACGCTTCAAGCGCGACCGCCTTGCCCCCGGCGAGATGGAGCACATTGCCCTGCCCAGAGTGCTGCTGGACAGAGCCCCCGTGGACGAAGTGACCATTGAGATCGAGGAGGCATGAGCGATATGAAAGAAGTAATTTGCACCTGCTGCCCTCAGGGCTGCCATCTGCAGGTGGATGAAGCCAACGACTACAAGGTGACCGGCAATGGCTGTCCCAACGGCATCGCCTACGGCAAGGAAGAGCTGACCCACCCCACCCGCATCATCACCAGCACCGTGCGCGCCGAGGGCTGCCTGCACTCCCGCTGCCCGGTCAAGACCTCCAAGCCCGTGCCCAAAGGACAGATGGCTGAGGTTGTCGCTGCGCTGGACAGCGTGGTGCTGCACGCGCCCATCCATGTGGGTGATGTGGTGCTGACCAACGTCTGCGGCACCGGGGCTGACATTGTGACCTGCCGCGATATGGCATAAACTCCCCTTTTACTCCGACAGCATTTTTCAACCTCCCTTCCTATCCGCAATAACAAAGCAGTCGCTGTGCCTTGTCGTGCAGCGGCTGCTTTGCGTGTAGGGAAATTCTCCCTGTGTAAATACGATTGAGAATGGCCACCGCTACTTTGGGGATACGAACCCCCTCAGTCTCGCTACGCTCGACAGCTCCCCCAAGGGGACGCCTTTGAGCTACACCGGAAACTTTATCGCCACCGCCAAAAGCCGTCCCCTTGGGGAAGGTGGCATCGCCGCAGGCGATGACGGAAGGGGTACCCCCGCATTGCTGCAAATGCCGTTTTCCTCTACGGCCCCACCCGTGAAAATGGGATAGCGGAACGCCCGCAGGCGTTCCGCTATCCCGAAAACAAAAATAATTCTTCCGCTAAACATGGCTAGAGCACAAGCGGAGGCCATTCAAAACCGTCCGTCCCGCATTGCCGCCCGGCGGGCGGCATCATTCCAGCCGGAAGGCATAGCGCAGAAATTCTGCGATCTGCTGGGTATGCGGTGCGCTTTCCGGCACAAACAGATAGTAGGTGTGCGCCACCCGTGGGTCGGTATCTGCGCCGGTGCCCGCCACAAAGCGGCTGCCGGTCATGTCCACCGCAACGCAGACGGTTTTGCCCTCTGCATTCACCTCGGTGCACAGAGCGCTGCCCAGCTGCTGCTGCAAGTCCTTTGGCAGGATTTCCCGCAGATCCCGCATGGGCATATTGTCCTTGTAGTAGGCCAGCACCTCGTCGCTGGTCACCACAAAATCCAGCTCATGGGTCATGGTGTAGGCGATCAGCTTGCCGTTGCTGGCAGAGGTGTAGTCGCTGGCATCTCCCCCAAGGTCAATGTACAGCGCATCGTCAAAAACGATCCGCTGGCGGCGGGTCAGCGCTTGCGTGGCAGCGTAGTCCTTCTGGATATTCTCCGCCGGGAAAAGGTTGTATTCATCATTGGTGAAAAAGCCCTGTAACAGGATCTCTTTCTGGCTCTGCACCACAGCGTCCCCGATGTAAAAGCCCACCGCCAGCAGCAGAACCAGCCCCATGAGCCAGAACCGGTAGTAGTGCAAAATGTAGCCCGCACGCTGCCGGGGGCTCATGGGACGCAGCTTTGCCCCCTCTGCTGCTTTCCAACGTGTAAAGCGTTCCCGCAAGTTCATCTTCTCTCCGCCTCCCGCTTACAGCAGCCCGCGCTTCTGCATTTTTTTGCGCTGTTTCCGCTCCCGGTCTGCCTGCTCCCATGCAGCCTGTTCCTCGGCAAGCTCGCCGGTGTATTTTTTGAACACCGTGTTGATGAAGTAGGAGGACACAAAAATAGCCAGCCCTACCCACACAAAGAACACACCGCTCATGTAAAAGCAGCCCACACCGGCCAGTGCCCAGAGCAGCGCCAGCGTCAGGGTGACAGGCAGGTTGCCCACCGCCATGATAAAGCTGTTGCCCAGCAACTTTTTCAGCGGGAAATCAAACACCGCCAGCAGCGGCCAGATATAGAAAGTGCAGCCCAGAAACAGCACCGTCAGGCAGAGCACCAACGCCCCCACCAGAATGGCGGGCAGACCGCCTACAAAAAGGTAGAGGTTCCACACACCAACAAGGTCGGCGGCAAAAAAGGCGATGCCTGCAGCTTCCAGCAGCCACAGCAGGGTGGCTTTTTTGAAATGCTGCTTAAAAGCGCCAAAGAACCCTGAAAGAATGCTACCCTCGGTGTCCCGCACCTGCCGCATGGTATAGGCGTAAAATGCGGTGGTGGCGGCACCGATGGTCACCAGCGGAAGGCTGGTAAGGGACCACAGCAGGCTCATGCAGGTAACATCGGCAACCTTGCCGATGGCGTTCCAGAATTTATTTTCCGGGTCAAAGATTCGGCTCATGTGCGGTGCGTTTCCTTCCTGTAATCTGCTTATGAAAACAATTTTTTACTCAGCCTTGACGGTGCCTTCCAGAATGTTGGTGGTGATGTAGTCCACGCCCATCTCCACCAGTGCTGCGCCGTCCGCAGCCTCGTTGACCGTCCAGACGTTGTACTCCTGCCCAAGGGCGTGCACCTTCTGCACGTTTTCGGCAGTGGCAGATTTATAATAGATGTCCAGACCAAGGTTATACTTTTCCAGCGCTTCCAGCACACGGTCGTCCCACTCCTTGATGAGGAACTGGGCGGGCTGCTGCGGGTAGCGGCGGCGCAGGTAGATCAGGTTCTTCAGTGCAAAGGAGATGAAGGTGACCTGTTCCAGATAGCCCGCCTTTTCGATCATGGAAACGATCTTGTAAACATCGGCGGCCTTGAACTGGTTCTTCAGCTCCAGTACGCAGTGCTTGCCGTATTTTTTGCAGATCTCGATATACTCCATCAGGGTGGGGATGGTCAGGTCGATGCGGCCGCGCTTGCCGTCAAGGTCGGTCAGCTGCAGCTTGCGCAGGGTGTCGAAGGTGGTCTCCTCGATGATCATGTGGTCGATGCCCACCCGGGCGGTGTTGTCATCATGGAAGATGACGAACTGCCCGTCTGCGGTGCGGTGCACGTCTGTTTCCACGCCAAAGTAGGTGGCGCGGTTGCAGGCCGCCACAAAGGCCGCACAGGTGTTCTCCTTTTCCAGTCCGCTCAGGCCCCGGTGGGCCACCATGCGGACGGTTTTGTTCTCGAGCTTCACGGTATCCATAGCCATAGGTTCTGCTTCCTTTCCGGTTTACCCGTAGGTGATGGCCGCAAAACAAAAAGAGCGCACAAAACAAAGCTATTCCGCTCTGTCTGTCGCTCTCCTGCTCTGCGCAAACAATTTGTAGTTTTATTGTACACTTTTCCGAGACGAAATACAAGCGCCCGCCCGATTTTTGGCAGCTATGCACAAAGCTATTTCCCCACTCTTGAACACTCTGCCGAAACCGCTCAGCCGGTAGTTTTGTCCGGTGCAAGCGTTTCCTGCCAGAACAGCCATGTGGCGCAGTGCACTGCGGATGCCATTTGTTTTTTCAGCCTTGCAGCGGCATGATGCTCTCCGGTGCGGCACACAGGTACTGCGGCGCGGCGGGCGCTGCCGAGCAAAGGCTTTGTTTGCTTACCTTCCACCACAGTTGCGCCGTGCCCTCTGGCGGGGTACAGATGAGATTCCAGTCAAAGGGATTTTCACTGGTGGAGACCGCCTTTACAGGGATGGCGTTGGGTGCATCCGCAGCGCAGGGCGTAAAGTCGTGGGCGCGGATGCCCACAGCGGTGCAGCCCGCCGGGACGGGCAGCGCCAGCCGCAAGGTGGTGTCCCAGCCGTCCAGACGGACGGTGTGACTGTCCAGCGGGGTGCAGGGCAGAATGTTCTTGCAGCCGGTCAGCCGCGCGGCGGCAACGCTCTGCGGGTCGGCAAAAACGGCCTTGGTGCTACCGGCGCGCAGCACCTGCCCCTCGCTCAGCACGATCATCTCTTTGCACAGGCGGTAGGCCTCGTCCCGGTTGTGAGTCACCAGCAGGGCAGTGCCCGCAAAGCTTGCCAGCAGGCTGCCTACCTCGCCCTCTACCTCTTCCCGCAGGTAGCTGTCCAGCGCGCTAAAGGGCTCGTCCAGCATCAGGATGCGGGGCTTGCCCACCAGAATACGTGCCAGCGCGGTGCGCTGCTGCTGCCCGCCGGAAAGCTGGGCGGGGTAGTGTTTGGCAAGTGTCTCCAGCCGCATGGCGCGCAGCATCTCGGCGCAGGCAGCGCGGCGGGCAGCGGGGTCTTTTTCCGTCTTCAGACCGCAGAGGATATTCTGTTCTACGGTCATATTGGGGAACAACGCATAGTTCTGGAACAGCAGCCCCACGCCCCGCTGCTGCGGCGGCAGATCGATGTGCTGGGTGCTATCAAACAGCACCCGCCCGTCCAGCACGATGCGTCCGCGGTCCGGCTTTACGATGCCCGCGATGCACCGCAATGTCATGCTTTTGCCGCAGCCGGAAGCGCCCAGCAGGGCGGTGGAGGTGTTGCCGGCGGTAAAAGCGGCGCGCAGGGTGAAGCCGTCCAGCTTTTTTTCAATGTTGACTTCAAGGCTCATTTCCGGCCACCCGCTTTCTGTTTTTTCTCCAGCAGGTTCACCGCCAGCAGCACCACCGCCGAGATGGCGATATCCACCAGCACCCACCGCATGGCACCAAGCTCATCGTTGGTGCGCCAGAGCTGGTAGACCGTGGTGGCAATGGTGGCGGTCTTGCCGGGGGTGTAGCCCGCGATCATGCTGGTAGCGCCGTATTCGCCCAGTGCCCGGGCAAAGGCCAGCACTGTGCCCGCCAGAATGCCCTGACGGCAGGCGGGCATCCGCACCCGCCAGAAGATCCATGTATCGGACTGTCCCAGCGTCTGCGCCGACCACGCCAGCGTTTCGTCAAAGCTTTCAAACGCGCCGCGCGCGGTGCGGTACATCAGCGGAAAAGCCACCACGATGGAAGCAAAGATGGCGCTGTACCAGTTCATGACCAGCTTTACCCCGAACTGCTGCATGAAAAAGATGCCCAGCGGCCGCTTTGCGCCGAAGAGCAGCAGCAGAAAGTAGCCCACCACCGTGGGCGGCAGCACCATAGGCAGGGTGAGCAGCACATCCAGCACACCCTTGATCACCCGGGGGAGCCGGGCAATATAATAGGCCGCAAAAATGCCAAGAAAGAACACCGCCGCGCAGCTGATCAAAGCAATGCGCAGGCTGTTCCACAACGGATACCAGTCCATGTCTGCTCCTTTATACGGCGCTGAAGCCCACGCCCTCGAACACGGTCATGGCCTTGTCGGTCTGTAAGTAAGCCAAAAACTCCTTGGCAGCCTCGGCGTTGAGGGCGGCCTTCAGTACGGCGGCGGGGTAGATGACCTGACCGCACATCTCCTTGGTAGCCTCGTCCACGGGGGTCAGACCGGCGCTGTACGCATCAGTGCAGTAAACGACACCGGCATCCACACTGCCCTCGATGACCTGCGTGGTCACCTCCTTGACGTTGGAGCCGTAGGTGATCACGCCAGCAGCGGCCAGTGCAGCTTCGTCCAGCTGGTAGTAGGTAAGGATCTTCTGGGTGTACTGCCCCACGGGCACATCGCTGTTGCCCATGCAGAACAGGATATCCTGCGCCTTCAAGCGCTCGGCCAGTGCGTCAAAACTGTCAATGCCCTTGTCGCTGCCCTCCGGCACGCAGAGCACCACCTTGTTTTCCAGCAGGTTCACGCGGCTGTCGGCATCCACAAAGTCAAGACCGTCCTTGTTCACATCGGCAGAAGCGGTGATGTCCAGCTGGTTCATCTGCTTCTGACCGGCAGAGATGAACAGATCGCAATCCGCGCCCTCCTGGATCTGGGTCTTGAGGGTGCCGGAAGAGTCGAAGTTGAAACGGAAGGTCACCTCCGGGTGCTCTGCCGTGTAGCTCTCACCGATCGCATTCAGTGTCTCGGTGAGGGAGGCGGCGGCAAACACGATCAGCTCCACGCTCTGGGCTGCTTCCGAGGAAGCGGCGGCAGAGGAAGCCACAGACGATGCTGCGCTGGAAGCAGCACCGCCGCAGGCGGTGAGGGCAGCGGCTGCACCGGCTATACCGGCAGCGGCCAGAAACCTCCGGCGGAAAATGCGATGGTCGTTCATATCAGTTTTCTCCTCACTTAAAGTAAAACGCAACTGTATTTCTACGCCCCGTAAAGGAAAACAGGGCAGGAAACTTTACTTACGGGCGCACTCGCCGTCCAGACCCGCAGCGATGCGTACCCCGTGCTCCAAGCTGGGCAGAATGTACTCCAAATTCTCCTGCACCGCCTTGGGGCTGCCCGGCAGGTTGACGATCAGGGTCTTGCCGCGCAGCACGCTGACGCCGCGGCTCAGCATCCCGCGCGGGGTGATGCTCAGGCTGTGGTAGCGCATAGCTTCGGCAATGCCGGGGGCGTTGCGGTCGGCCACAGCGCAGGTGGCTTCCGGGGTGATGTCCCGGGGGGAGAAGCCGGTGCCGCCGGTGGTGAGCACAAGGTTCACCTGACGGCCGTCTGCCATGCGGATGAGCTGCGCTTTCAGCGCCTTGGCTTCGTCCGGCAGGATCATGGTCTCTTCCACCACATAGCCAGCGGCGGTGAGCATCTCCACAATCAGCGGGCCGCTTTTATCCTCCCGCTCGCCGCGGCTGCCTTTATCGGAAAGGGTGATGACGGCAGCGCGCAGGGGCGGGTTTTCCAGTGCGGGCAACAGGGTCACCTCGTCCCCTACATGGATCTCGCCGCCGGTGAGCACCCGGGCGAACACGCCCTCGTGGGGCATGATGCACTCGCCGGTCTGCTGCTTGATGACACAGTCGTTGTGGCATTCTTTGCCGATCTGGGTCATTTCCAGCACCACGTCCCCGATGGCGAACCGGCTGGTCACCGGCAGATTGCGGAAATCGAAGCCCTCGATGACCAGATTTTCACCGAAGGCACCGTAGTCCACCCAGATCTTCTTGCGGAACGCCTCGATTTTTTCGGCGCTGAGCATACTGACCTGACGGTGCCAGTTGCCGCCATGGGCGTCCTCCACGATGCCCCATTCCGGGGTCAGGACGGCGCTGGGCACCTCGGTTTTTACGGTGCCCCGCTTGGGGCTGGTGCAGATTGCCAGAAGCTTACCCATAGTTATTTATCCTCCAATGCGATACATCCCGCGGGTAGCGGGCATGGAACTGTCTTCAAAATGGTGTTCCCGGGGCTTTGCCCAGATGGTCTCCCGGATAGCGGCCAGCAGCTGCGCGTCGTCTGTGCCGCTGCGCAGCAGGGCGCGCAGGTCACACCCGGTCTCACTGGCAAGACAGGGGCGCAAAAAGCCCTGACTGGTCAGCCGTACCCGGTTGCAGGAAGCGCAGAATTTGCCGTGCACCGCTGCAATAAAGCCGATGCTGCCCTGCCAGCCCGGCACGGTGTAGTACACCGCCGGGCCATCGCCTAAAGCGTGCTCCTGCGCAGCGGAAAGGGGTGCAAGCTCCGGCCAGCGCCGGGCAAACCGCGCCCGCAGCTCCGGGCCGGAGATGCAGGGCATGGCAGCGCCATAGCCGATGGGCATCATCTCAATGAACCGCACCTGCAGGGCGTTGTCCTTTGCCAGCGCGGCAAGCTGTTCCAGTTCGCCCTCGTTGACGCCCGCCTGCGGCACACAGTTCAGCTTGACGGGCAGGCCGCTTTCCAGCGCCGCCTGCAAGCCCGCCTGCACGGCGGCAAAATCGTCCCGGGCGGTGATCTGCCGGAACACCTCCGGGCGCAGGGTATCCAGACTGATGTTCACACTGTCCAGCCCGGCGTCCAGCAAGGCGGGCAGCTGCTCTGCCAGCAGCACCGCGTTGGTGGTCAGGGTGACCCGCCGGATGCCCGGGGTCGCTTTAAGTCCTGCCACCAACTGCGCCACGTTCTTGCGCACCAGCGGCTCGCCGCCGGTCACCCGCACGGTGTCGATGCCGCACTGGGCAAACAGCGCGGCCAGACGCAGAAACTCTTCGTAAGTCAGCACGGCTTCCCGCTCCAGCTTTTCCACGCCGTCCGGCATACAGTAGCGGCAGCGCAGATTGCACAGGTCGGTCACCGACAGGCGCAGATAATGGATCTCGCGCTGGTAACGATCAAACATAGCCGCCCTCCGCCCGGATATAGTGGCCGCTCTTGCCGCCGGTCTTTTCCACCAGATGGATCTCGCCCAGCTCCATGCCCTTATCCACGGCCTTGCACATATCGTAGATGGTCAGCAGCGCGGTGGAAACGCCGGTCAGCGCCTCCATCTCCACGCCGGTCACGCCGCTGGTCTTGACGGTACACAGGGCTTCTACCGCCTGCCGTTCGGGCAGCAGACGGAACTCGATGCCCACCTTAGTCAGGGGCAGCGGATGGCACAAGGGGATCAGCTCACTGGTGCGCTTAGTGGCCATGATGCCCGCAATGCGCGCCACGCCCAGCACATCGCCTTTTTTCACGGTGCCGCTCTGCACGGCGGCAAAGGCTTCGGCGTTCATGGTAATAATGCCGTGGGCAGTGGCTTCCCGGGCGGTGACGGGCTTTGCGCTCACGTCCACCATCACGGCGTTGCCGGCGGCATCAAAATGTGTCAGATTATTATCATTCATATTTTTCACCTTAGTAAAGCTTCCCCTTCGGGGGAGCTGGCAAAGCTGAAAGGCTTTGCCTGAGAGGGTTTCAGCAGTGCCCAAAGCCGCAGTTCGGCCAGTGGCACACTTCGCAGTTCAGGCACAGGCCGCCCTCGCCCAGACGGGCGATATCCTCGGCGGTGATGGGGTCATCCGCCAGCAGACGGGGCAGCAGCAGGTCAAAGATGGTACGCTTGGCGTACATCACGCAGCCGGGCAGGCCGCACACTGGCACACCGTCCAGATAGCTGACGAGGAACATGGCTCCCGGCAGCACCGGTGCACCGTAGGTGATGATATCCGCCCCGGTGTTCTTGATGGCCAGCGGGGTGCGGTCATCGGGGTCTACGCTCATGCCGCCGGTGGTAAAGATCAGCTCGCACCCTGCGGCCTTGGCCTCCAAAATGGCGGCAGTGATTCCTGTGGGGTCGTCATCGCAGACCTTATGGAAAACCATCTCGCAGCCGTAGACGGCCAGCTTGCTTTGCAGGATGGGAGTAAATTTATCCTCAATGCGTCCCTTGAACACCTCGCTGCCGGTGGTGATGATGCCCACCTTCTTGGCCTGCATGGGCAGCACGTTCAGGATAGGCTCTGCCCCGGCAGCGGCCTGCATGGCATCCATCTTCTCCTGCTCGATGACCAGCGGGATGATGCGGGTACCGGCCAGCTTCTGCCCCTTTTTCACCGGCAGGTCGCCGTGGATGGTGGCGATCATCATCTGCGGGGTGCTGTTCACGGCCATCAACGCCTTGCGGTTGATCTTCAACAGGCCGTCACAGTCCGCGATCAGCTCGATTTTTCCCTCCTTCGGCGCAGTGCCGTGGATATTTTTGCCCGCAGCGGCCTTGTACAGCAGGGCGGCCGCCTCGTCCTCGTGAAGGATGCCGGGGTGCTTTTCCCAGACGTAGAGGTTCTCCTTGCCGATGGAAAGCAGCACAGGAATGTCCTCGGGCTGGATGACATGCCCCTTGCGGAAGCGAGCATCCTTGTACTCGCCCGGGATGATCTGGGTGATATCATGGCAGAGCACCTGCCCTGCGGCGTCAACAGTACGGATCAGTTTCATGATGGCATTCTCCTTACAGCGCGGGCATCTGGGCTTCGATCCAGTCTGCCAGTGCCGGAATATCGTTCAGGTCAAAATCAGCGCCGGGGATATCCCCCACCACCGCCAGCGGCTGGAAGGAAGCCGGCGCATCCGAAATGGCGCTGCGCACCACCTCGATCTTCGGCCAGCCGCTGGACTTGAACCCTTCCAGCAGCACAAGGTCGTAGCCGTGACGCTCGAACAGGGCAAGCAGGTCCTGCTCGGTCAGGTGGAATTCCTCGGTCAGCAGATAGCGCGTGCCGGAGTAGACCGCCACGCCCTCGGCACCGGCTTCCCGCAGACGGTAGCTGTCGGTGCCGGGCACGTCCGGGGTAAAATCGTGACCGTCGTGCTTGATGACGCCTACCTTCAGCCCACGACTGCGCAGCACGGGCAGCAGCTTTTCCAGCAGGGTGGTCTTACCGCTGTTGTGCACCCCGCTGACGGCCAGCACCGCCGGGCGCTTGAGCGCCTGCGTTTCGGCCAGCGCCTGTTTTTGTTCACTGTACAAAGCAAAGCACCTCCACTTCTGTACCGGGTTCTACCGGCCCGCTGCCGGCGGGGATCTCCACCAGACAGTTGCAGCCCATCATGGCAGACAGCGCACCGGAGGAGTGCGCCTCGGTGTTGCCCGCGCCGGGCAGGGTCACCTTGCCGCCGCAGGCAGTCGCCCGCAGGTAGCGGTTGCCCTTGCTGGGTTTGGAAAAGCCGTTGGTCAGAGTGCAGACGGTGCGGGCGGGGATGCAGCTCTCCTCCCGGCGTCCGGCGGCGCGCAGCAGCGCAGGGATGGCGTACTGCTCCAGCGTAGCGGCGGCGGCAAAGGGGTTGCCGGACAGGCAGAACACCAGCTTACCGCCCAGCGTTGCCGCCAGCATGGGGCTGCCGGGCTTCTGGGCTACGCCCTCCACCACCAGCTGTGCACCCAGCTTTTCCAACACAAGGGGAAGATAATCCTTCTGCCCTACGGAAACGCCGCCGCTGGTGATGACGGCATCGCAGCGGGTCAACAGCTCCTGCATTTTACCGGTGATGACCTCCGGGTCGTCGGAGCACTGCTGCCGTTCCACGGCAAAGCCCAGCTGACGCAGCCGGGCGGCGTTCTGGATGCCGTTGGCATCGTAAATTTTACCGGATGTCCACGGTGCGCCGGGTTCCAGCAGTTCGCTGCCAGTGGAAAGGATGCCCACAGTCATCGGGCGGCAGACGGTTACCTCGGCGTAGCCCTGCCCGGCCAGCACGCCCAGATGGGCGGGGGTAAGCACCGTCCCGGCAGGCGCGATGACCGCACCGGCGGCTACATCTTCCCCCCGGAACACGACGTTTTGCAGTGGTTTTACGGCAGCATAGAGCTGCACGGTCTCTTCGCCGCTGTCGGTCAGCTCCTGCATCAGGATGCAGTCTGCGCCCTCCGGCAGGGGTGCACCGGTCATGATGCGGGCAGCGCACCCTGCGGGCAGCGCTGCAGCCGGGGCATCGCCCGCGTAAAGCTTCATCACCACCGGCAGGGTGACCGGGTTTTCCCGGCTTGCACCGGCGGTATCCGTGCTGTGCAGGGCGTAGCCGTCCAGCGGGCTGCGGTCAAAGGGGGGCTGGTCCATCCGGGCGCAGAGGTCGGCGGCGGCAATGCGCCCGCAGGCGGCTTCCAGCGGGAGGGTCTCCGGAGACGGAGAAGGCAGAAGCGCTGCCGCGTCCAGCACGCTGCGCAGCGCCTTGACGGGGGAGCAGAAAGGCTGGTTCATTATAACTTCCTCCATAGACCCGCCGCTCTCCCCTTCTGCTATGGCTCAGACGGGACACCGGCGGGGGTATTCTTTTTTCAAAAAGGCAGGTGAAAAAGAAGCGGAGACGTCTTGACCGGAAAATCAAAACGCCTCCGCAGAATATCCCCACAAAACCGGCTGCGGCAGTTTGCAGTCTGCTACGCCGGTGGCAGCCTTTGGCTATGCGCCGCCCTTGCAGCGGCAGCACACAGCCAAAAGCACCTGTGAAGATGGGAGGAGTTCTTTTTTTCAAATTGCAGCGTTTCTTCTGCGGGAAGGCGGTGGGGTTTCCCCCGCCACCCTTGAATGCCCGCCCTTGCGGGTGCAGCATTGCGGCGCGGTGTCCTGCTCTTTGTGAGAGTTTAGACGCCTTTGCTCAAAGAAGCTCTTATACCCTGATTCAATTGTAGGTTGGTTTAATCGCAGAAATCGTCCACGTCGCTGATAGCCTTGGCGTAGCGGCGGGTGAGGTGCTTGGTGGAAAAGAGGAACCGCTCGTTCTGGTTGTTGGTCAGCTCCTCGATATCGGCATAGGCGGGGTTCTCCTGCATGGACTTCCATGTCTGCTCGATGACCTCCGGCGCAAGGCCGTAGGGGGAGCGCTGGAAGTACTTGAGCGGGGTGGCGCTGGGGTAGATGCGGGCGTTGAACCGCACCATCTCGGCGAACATCACACACAGATCCTTGTCCTCGATGAGCTGCGCGATCATGGCATAGTTATCGCTCATGTTGGCGTTGGAATAGTAGTAGGTGTCCTTTGCACCCGCGCGGGTGACGATATCGGTGCACTGGGGGTCTGCGGGCAGCTGTGCCAGCAGTTCGTCGGCGTTTTCCACTTCCTCCAGCAGCAAAGCGTGGGGGGTAAGCAGCGCAGCCGCAGAGCGGGCACGGATGTAACCGGCCAGCTCCTGTGCAGGGGTCAGCTCCGGCAGCTCCGGGGCGGTCTTGGTGGGCTGATCCGCAAAGGGATCGTTTTCCGCCTCCGGTTCACTGGCCAGAAAATCCAGCAGCTCCGGCTTTGCAGCATCGGGCTGCGCAGCTTCGGCGGCTTCGGGTGCGGCCTCGGCGGCCTGCTTTGCGGCAAGCTCGGCGGTCTCCCGCTCCACTGCGGCGATCACGTCCTCGCCAGTCTTGGCGGCGCTGCCGTCAAAGGTGCTGCCGGTCTCCTTCAGGCGGCGGGCAGTCTCGCTTGCGGCGTCGATGTCGAACACTTCTGCCTTGGGCTTTTTCTTGGCGGCCAGCTCTGCCTTTTGCAGTTCCAGAACGGCCTGTTCCGGGTCTACGCTGCCATCCACCGTGGTGGTGTAGCCGGGTTTACGTCTGCCAAACAACATGACGGTCTTTCCTCTTTCTATGGGATTTATTCAGCTGCTGCGGTGTTCTGGGCGTAGATGCCGCGCTTTTCCAGATCATCGGCCATGTCAGCCAGATCATACTTCTCCAGCGTCTCGCGGGTGGGCACACCGGTGGTGCGGTCCCAGCCAAAGACGTCGTAGAACAGATCCTTTGCCTTCTCCATGTCGGCGCGGTCCAGCTTGGTGGTGCCTTCCTCAAATGCCTTGAAGTCGGGGTCCTTATCAAACACCCAATCGCAGATGGCATCGTGCTCCTGACGCAGGTTTGCGCTGCCGCAGTTCTGCTGGAAGCTGATGGCGGTCATCGCGCGCAGCATCTGGGTGATGCGGGCACCGTCCTCCTGCAGACCGGCCTGGGTATAGGTCTCGCCGGTAACAGCAGTCATAAAGTCTGCCTGCAGGTCCAGATCGCCGTGGTAGTCGCGCTCCTTGGAGGGAGACTGGGTCATGGGCCACATCCAGTTGCACAGGGTAGCGGAGTCGTGGAAGTTCTTGTCGTTGACGCAGTACGCAGCCAGCTTTGCCTTGTTCTCGTTGATGGGAGTGTAGGCCTTGGCCTTATCGTAGCAGCCCTCGCCGAAGAAGTCCTCCATGACCTTCTTGGTCACCTCATAGGGAGCGCCGGAACCGGTCTCGCAGACGATCTCGTGGATCATGCAGTCACGGTTGTAGACGAGGTTGTACAGCATACCAACCTGCCATGCCTCAGCAGGGCCGTGGTGGTTGGGGAAGCCGTTGTAGATCAGGTTGGAGTTGGTAGCGCCGTCGTTGCGGTCCAGCCAGCTCTTGGGCAGGCCGAACTTTTCCATCATAGCCAGCGTGCCCTTGGCGATGACGGACAGGTCGCCCTCGCCGTAAGCCATGCGGCGGATCAGCTCGACCTCCCAGCGGGGATCGCCGGCCTTCTCCCACTCCCAGGGCAGAGAGTCGTACTCGGCCTCGCTGATGTACTTGGTGGCTTCCTCGCGCGGCATCCGCAGGATCCACAGCAGGTCGCGGTTCAGGTTGCCGTAGTTGTCCCACAGACCCATATCGTCCACAGCATGAGCCCATGCCAGATTGATGACCATGGTGCCATCGCCCTCGTACTTGAAGTCGTGCACGCCATCCGGGTAGACACGGGTGCCGTACAGCACGGGCATACAGGTGTTGGAGTTGTGGGTGGGCAGATCGTAATCGG
>OGHB01000329.1_pt1 | contig 31323 bp, 27 predicted proteins | sample 1571451 | NCBI WGS metagenome assembly OGHB01 (sample SAMEA2582071, study PRJEB24529) | metagenome | biome: Human gut stool | place: China | collected 2011
AGGCCAAGACCTGGAAAGAGGGCAAGAAGTACCTGCAGGTGTCCACCGATGAGGTGTACGGCGCTCTGGGCGCAGACGGCTTCTTTATGGAGACCACGCCCCTGTGCCCCCACAGCCCCTACTCCTCCTCCAAGGCCAGCGCCGATATGTTCGTCATGGCCTTCCACGACACCTACGGGATGCCGGTGAACATCACCCGCTGCTCCAACAACTACGGCCCCTACCAGTTCCCGGAGAAGCTGATCCCCCTGATGATCAACAACGTCAAGCACCACAAGCAGCTGCCCGTCTACGGCGACGGTATGCAGATCCGCGACTGGCTGTATGTGGAGGATCACTGCAAGGCCATTGATATGGTGGCAAACGGCGGCAAGATCGGCGAGGTGTACAACGTGGGCGGCCACAACGAGCGCCCCAATATCTTCATCGTCAAGACCATCATCAGCCAGCTGCACGACCGCCTGCAGGACGAGGGCATCAGCGAGGACCTCATCAAGCACGTCGCTGACCGTCTGGGTCACGACCGCCGCTACGGCATCGACCCCACCAAGATCAAGAACGATCTGGGCTGGTACCCCGAGACCCCCTTTGAAAAGGGCATCGTGCTGACCATTGACTGGTACCTGAACCATCAGGAGTGGATGAACCACGTCACCAGCGGCGACTACCAGAACTACTATCAGGATATGTACAAGAATAAGTAAGAGCCTGTAAATCAAGCAAAACCAAAAGCCGGACAGCCCGTAAGCTGTCCGGCTTTGTTTGGTTCAAGGGGTGCTGTTCTATGCGGGGAAGGGGAGATCAGTTATACATGCAGCAGCTCCAGTACATCTGTCCGTCAATGGTCACAACGGCAATGCCGATGTGCTTGCAATCTTCACCCATGAACTTACCAGAGCCTTTCAATGCTGCCCACAACTCTGCCTTGCCCTCCGGGGTGTTGGCTGGAACCTTGGCAGACAAAATGTAGACATTCTCATCATGATCCCAATCCCAGCCAAAATCACCACAATACGACCAGTCCGTAGTCTTGCTCTCCCAACGATCAAGTGCTTCATCCCCTTCGCTCTCTGGCAGCACGGTCTTACCGGCGGCGCGGAAGTGCTCTATCAACTCCTGCTCGGCATCAGAGAGCTGTTTTACTTCCTCCAGCGGGTCAAGGTGGATGCTTGCGCGGTAGCTGTTGATCTCCTTCAGCAGCCGTTGCTTTGCCTGCTGCTCGGTCTCGGCACCGCAGGCGGTCAGTACCAGCAGCAGCGCACAGGTGAGTAAAAGGGCGGTCAGTCTTGCCAGTTTTTTCATAAGGGGTCATCCTCCGTTCTTTGCGATAGCTTGGCGGTGGGGGGCTTCGTTACTATAAGTGTAACAGACGCTGCACACCCCATGCAAGAGCGATTCGATGCAAAATAACCCCCATTCACGCAGGGAGAGAGAAATATTTCCCGCCTTTTTGGGCAAGGTGCGCAAAGAAAACCTCTCCGCAGCGCCGCGCTTTCGCAGAAAGCGGTGCTGCCGATGATTACCCCTTCCGTCATCGCCTGCGGCGATGCCACACTCCCCCTTTTGTCGCTGCGCGCCACCTTCCCCCGGCGGGTGAAGGCTTTAGCGGCGGCGGGAAAGTTTCCGGCAGTACCCAAAGGCTCCCCCTTGGGGGAGCTGGCGCGTTAGCGCCTGAAGGGGTGACCCCTCCCGTGAAAATGCAAAGCCGGAGCGTCCGCAGACGCTCCGGCTTTGCTCTGTTAAAAATAATCTTTCCGCTATTTATGCGCAAAGCAGCGCGGCGCGCATTTCAAATCGTCCCGCTCCCGGCAAGCCACTTTTCCGCCTCGGCGTCATTGCACAGCACCCAGTGCCGGGGGCGCAATTCCCGCCACGCGGGGGGTGCGGCGGTGTAATCGTGCATGGCGGGGTCGTAGACCAGCAGCTTTTTCTCCCGCTCCCGGCGCGGGTCCGGCATGGGAATGGCGGACAGCAGGCTGCGGGTGTAGGGGTGCAGCGGGTGGGTGACCAGCTCCTCAGCATCCGCAAGCTCCACAATATTGCCCTTGCGGATGACGGCAATGCGGTCGGAAATATAACGCATCACCGAAAGGTCGTGGGCGATGAACAGGTAGGTGATGCCGCGCTGTTTTTGCAGCTGGCGCAGCAGGTTGAGCACCTGCGCCCGGATAGACATATCCAGTGCGCTGATGGGCTCGTCTGCCACGATGAACTCCGGCTCTACGATAAGCGCCCGGGCAATGCCGATGCGCTGGCGCTGCCCGCCGGAAAATTCGTGGGGGAAGCGGGAGGCAAACTCCGGCAGCAGACCTACGTCCAAAAGCGCCTGCCGCACCTTCTCCTCCCGCTGCGCGGCGGTCAGCTCCGGGCGCACGTTCTGCAAGCCCTCGCCCACGATGTAGCTCACCTTGGCACGCTCGTTCAGGGAGGATTGCGGGTCCTGAAAGATCATCTGGATTTCCCGGGTGAGCTGCCTGTCCAGCGCGCGGGGAATTTTGCCGTTGATGCGCTGACCCTTGTATAAAATCTCACCGCCGGTGGTGGGCAGAATGCGCAAAATGGCGCGGCCGATGGTAGTCTTGCCGCTGCCGCTCTCGCCCACAAGACCGAAGATCTCACCCTTGTAAATGGTAAAGCTGGCGTTTTGCACCGCAGGATAGGCTTTGCGCCCGCTGCCGTAGGTCACCTGCAAATTTTTTACTTCCAGTAACGGCTCTGCCATATCACAGCCCCTCCTTTTGCAGCTTTTTCACCGCAGCGGGCGGCTCGATACGGGGTGCGCGGGGGTCCAGCAGCCATGTGCGCGCTTTGTGGGTGGGCGACACCGCAAAGTAGGGCGGCCGCTTGACAAAATCGATCTTGAGCGCCTGCGGGTTGCGGGGCGCAAAGGCGTCGCCGTGTATCTCGGCAAACAGGTTGGGCGGCGTGCCCGGGATGCTGAACAGATCCTCGCCCTTCACGCCCATCTGGGGCATACTGGACAGCAGCGCCCATGTGTAGGGGTGGCGGGGGTCGTAGTAAATTTCGTCCGCTGTGCCGATCTCCACGATATCGCCCGCGTACATCACCGCCACCCGGTCGGCAATGTTTGCCACCACGCCAAGGTCGTGGGTGATGAGCACGATGGTCAGGTGGTATTTCTCCCGCATCTGCCGCAGCAGCTGTAATATTTGCGCCTGAATGGTCACATCCAGCGCGGTGGTGGGCTCATCGCAGAGCAATATTTTGGGGTCACAGGCCAGCGCAATGGCAATGACCACGCGCTGCCGCATGCCGCCGGAGAACTCGTGCGGGTACTGCTTGTACCGCAGCGCGGGGGCGGAGATGCCCACGTCTCGCAGGTATTCCAGCGTCTTTTCCCGCGCAGCAGCGCCCTTTAAGCCTTGATGCAGGGTGACGGCCTCAGTGATCTGCTCGCCGATGGTTTTGAGCGGATTCAGGCTGGTCATGGGGTCCTGCATCACCATGGCGATCTCCCGCCCGCGGACGGCAAGCCACTCTTTTTCAGTCTTGAGCGCCGCAAGGTGCAGCGGGGCGCAGCCGGGGGTGGGGTAGTAGTCGATGCTGCCGCCGGTGATGCTGCCGTTCGCGTCCAAAAGGCCCATAAAGCTTTTGGTGAGCACGCTCTTGCCGGAGCCGCTCTCGCCCACAAGGGCCAGCACCTCGCCCCGGTAAAGGTCGAGGTCGATGTCCCGGATGGCGTGCAGGGTGCGCCCGCGCAGCCTGAACCGGATCTGCAAGCCGCGCACCGAGAGGATGGGGTCTTGGGTCATGGGGGATCCTCCTTATTGCAGATGGTTCTTGGGGTCGGCAGCGTCCGAGAAGGCGTTGCCGATCAGGTAAAAGGCGATGGTGACAAAGCTTAAAATCAGAGTGGGGTACAGCAGCTGATACCGCAGCCCCGCCTGCATCATCACCTTGCGGCCGTCGTTCACCAGATTGCCCAGCGAGGGCGTTTCCACCGAGAGACCAAGGCCGATATAGGTGATGAACACCTCGTTGCCGATGGCTTCCGGGATGGTCAGCGCCATGCGCAGCATGATGACCGAGACGAGATACGGCAGCAGGTTGCGCAGCACGATGCGCAGCGTGGGCGTGCCGATGCAGCGGGAGGCGATGTTATAGTCCCGGTCGCGGATAATTAAAATCTGGTTGCGGATGAACCGCGCCATCTCGATCCACCCCTTGATGGACATACCAAGGATCATCGTCCAGATGCTGGGGGTTGCCACATAGGAGATGAGGATCAGCACGATGGCGGTGGGGATGTTATCGAAGATGTTGTACAGCTCGGTAAAGAGGAAGTCCAGCCCGCGCACATAGCCCCACAGCACACCGGCGGTAATGCCCACGGCAGCCTCGATGACCGCCACGAAAAAGGCGATGGTCAGGCTGGTGCGCGCGCCCGCCCAGATGCGCGCCCACAGGTCCTGTCCGATGGAGTTGGAGCCCCAGAGAAAGCCCTGCTGCCCCGGGGCGATGTTGCGGTACTGGATGCCGGTGGCGGGGTCTACGACGCAAAGGTTCGGGTCTGCCTGCCCGGGCAGCAGCGGCTGCACAAAGGCGAACACCACCACCGCCGCCAGCGCTGCCAGCAGCGCCACGGCAAGCTTATTTTTGAAAAAGGCGCGGAAGGTGCTGCCCCAGTAGCTGTAACTGGTGCTGGCAGTGGCTTCCGCCTGCTGGCTGCTGAACCCGGCGGGGGTGAAAAGAGCCTCCTCCGGCAGGTCTGCCCACGCGGCGGGGCCGTCCTTTTGCAGGGTGTTCAGCTGCGCTTCCAGCTGACGGGAACACGCGCGTTTGAACATCAGCGGCCACCTTCCTTCCTGCCAAAATTGATGCGGGGGTCAATGAGCACCATCAGGATATCGCCCAGGATCAGCCCCACGATGCCCACGCAGGCGTACAGCAGCACGATGCCCTGCACCATGGTGTTGTCGTGGCGCTGCACACAGGTGACCAGCAGCCCGCCCATGCCGGGGATGCTGTACAGGCTCTCGATGTAGATGGAACCCACCACGGTATTGAGAAACGCCGAGGGGATATACTGCACCAGCGGCACCATGGCATTGCGGAACACATGATGCAGCGCGATATCCCGTCCGCACACGCCCTTGGCGCGGGCAAGGCGAACGTAGTCCTTGTTGCTTTCGTCCACCATGTAGCGGCGTAGCCACATGGCGTAAAAGGCAAGGTTTGCAAGGCTCATGCTGCACACCGGCAGCACCCAGTAGCGCCAGTTTGCAGCGTTGAAAAGCAGCCCCACGCCCACCGCCGCCGTGCCGTACATCTGGATGTACAAAAAGTACACCGCAGCGGGCACAGCCTGAATGAGCACGATGAGCGCTGTGCCCAGCTTATCCGGCCAGCGGCCCTTGTACTGCCCCATCACAAGCCCCAGCGGGATGCCCAGCACAAGGCTGAGCAGCATGGCCAGCACGCCCATCTGCACAGAGATGGGCAGCTTTTGCGCTAAAATCTGGGTGACCGGGGCGTTTACCTTATAGATATGGCTCACGCCAAGGTCGCCGTGCAGGGCGTTTTTCCAAAAGCGCCCCACCTGCACCGGCAGAGGGTCCAAAAGACCCATGGCTTGCAGCCCGGCCTGAATCTGTGCCTCGGACATTTTTTCGTAGTTTGCAAAGTAGCCTTCCACCGGCATGAGCCGCAGCAGACAGAACACCAGCGTCACGATGATAAACAGCGTCAGCACCGAGCGCCCGATGCGCTTTGCAAGATATTGCACCATGGTGTGCACCTCTCTTTTTACTTGAAATACCGATAGATATAGCATACCGCAAATTGCCCTTTTTGGGAAGTGCTTTGTGGGTTTTTGCGGGAAAATGGGGAGAGGGACGATTTTGAATGCGCTCCGCTTCACGGGGAAAGCTCCTGCTTGCCGCAAGCGTGCAGAGACGCTCCGCTGGGCCAGAGGCAGGGAGGGGTGTTCCGAGTCCCCCCTCCCTACCTCTGGACTCCACCCACCCCGCAACGGGCCAAGGGCTGCTCGCCCTTGACAATCCTAAAGAAGAAGTCGAAGCACAAAAAAGCTAGCGCTGCGCCAGTCGGCGCTATCGCTTTAACGCTTTTTTCGCTTCTCCATTTATAGCCCCTCAGTCGCTGCGCGACAGATTCCCCTTTTTGTCACCTGCGGTGACATCTTCCCCCAGCCGGGGGAAGTCGGCCCTCTCGGGGGAGCAAGCGTCCCTCGCAGCGCCGCGCTTTCGCAGAAAGCGGCGCTGCCACCTTCCCCAAGGGGACGGCTTTTAGCAGTAGCGATAAAGTTTTCGGCAGCGCCCAAAGGCTCCCCCTTGGGGGAGCTGGCGCGTTAGCGCCTGAAGGGGTAACCCCTCCCGTGAAAATGGAATAGCGGAGCGTCCGCAGACGCTCCGCTATTCCGAAATCAAAAATAATCCTTCCGCTATTTATGCGCAGAGCAACGCGGAGCGCATTTCAAATCGTCCCCGCTCACCACGCAAAGCCCCACTTGGAAAAGTAGCGCAGCAGGCTGCGCAGCTGCCACAGAAAGGGCTTCAGGCTGCGGTGCGCCGCACGGTGCCATGCGTGGATGGCGGTGTACTGGGGCACCAGATACGCCTTGCCCCGGGTGCGCATCTTCTGGGTCAGGTCGGCGTCCTCCACATACATGAAGTAGCCCTCGTCAAAGCCGCCCACGGCCTTGAAGGCGGCAGTGTCCACCGCCGAAAAGCTGCCGGTGCAGAACTCGATCTCGGTGGGCTTTGTCAGGTCTTTGTCTGCCATCAGGTAGCGGTCGTTGCACTTTGCCCAGAAGCGCAGACAGGGCAGCTGACGGTAGGCCATGGCGCGCACATTGCACCGGCGCAGCGGCAGCTGCTGGGGTCTGCCGTCCGGGAAGGTCAGCCCCGGGCGGGTCATCACCACGCCGGGGTGCGCCGCCATCCAGTCCGCAAGGTCGCTCAGGGTGTCCGCTGTCAGCTGGATATCCGGGTTGAGGATAAAGTGCACCCGGCTGTGCAGCAGCGAGAGCACTGTGTTGTGCCCGGTGCCGAAGCCGCCGTTTTCCAGCCGGCAGAGCACCTGCACGGTCTGCCCGGGGGCGGTGCGCAGGGTGCCGTCCTTGGCGGCGGCGGTCAGCTGCTGGCCGCTGCCGTCCGGGCTGGCGTTATCCACCAGATACAGCGTGAGCGGGTAGCGGCGGGTGCAGTCCAGCACGGTCTGGGCGGCCCTGATGGCCTCCCCGGCACCGTTATACACCACGATACAGGCTGAAAGCTCCATCTGCGTTCCCCCTTTCGGTTCGGTTTGGGTCAAAGGCTCACTCCAGCGGCTTGATGTCAAAGCTGAAGTCCTCCTTCATCAGGTCAAAGTTAGGGTTCATGCAGGGGTCGCCCGCAGCCAGCTGCTTTGCCCACCGCTTCTGGAACCGCTCCACCTCAGAGGCAAAGCGCTTGCGCTTGGCAGGGCTTTCGTCCAGCCCGCGGCTCTTGCTCTCGTAGTGGTACAGCTGGGCAAAGGGGGTGAACACGTTGGTGTAGCCCGCCTCCCGCACACGCACGCAGAAGTCCACATCGTTGAAGGCCACGGCAAAGCTCTCGTCCAGCCCGTTCACCTGCTCGTACACGTCCTTGCGCACCATCAGGCAGGCGGCGGTCACGGCGTACACATCCTGCGCATAGACCAGCCGCCCCATATAGCCGGGGTGCCCCACAGGGAAGTTCTTGTGCATATGCGCCGCCAACGTCAGAAAACCGAAGCCGATGCCTGCGTGCTGGATGGTGTTGTCCGGGTAGAGCAGCTTTGCGCCCACGCAGCCCACCCGGTCCTGCTGGGCATACATGACCATCTCCTCCATCCAGCGGGGAGAGATGACCTCGGTATCGTTGTTGAGCAGCAGCAGATACTGGCCGGTGGCAGCCTTTGCGCCAAAGTTATTCAGGGCGCTGTAATTGAAGCCGGTGCCCTGCCATGTGAGCACATGCAGGGTGTCCGGGTGTTCCTTTTGCAGCTGCTCGTAGCAGCGGAAGGTGGCAGGCTCCTTGCTGTTGTTCTCGATGATGATGACTTCAAAATCCGGGTAGGTGGTCTTGCGGTAGATGGACTCCACGCACACCCGTAAATCGCCCGAATGGTCGCAGCTGGGGATCAGCACGCTGACCCGCCCGGGCTTTGTGATGGTGTAATCGGTCTTGTAGAAGCCCGGGGTGTTGGGCACCATGGTCACCGCGTCCACCGGCACGCCCATGCGGTCGTAGTGGGCACGCAGGGCCTTCATGGCTGCTTCCAGACAGTAGGTCTTGGCAGAGATGTTGCTGGCCACGCTTGCCGGGCTGGAACGCCAGTAGTAGAGCAGGTGCGGGATGTGCACGATCTTTTCCGCCTGCTCGGTCAAGCGCAGGTAGAGGTCGTAATCCTGACTGCCGTTGAACTCTGCCCGCTCATCGCCGCCCACCTTTGCCAGCAGCGCCGCGCTGAACACGCTCAAATGGCAGATATAGTTGTTGGAGCGCAGGTTATCCAGCATATAATCCGGCTTGAAGTGGTAGACCGTCAGATGGTCGATGTCCCCTTCAAAGGTCACTTCGTCCGTGTACACAAAGTCCGCACCCTGCTTGGCGATGGCTTCCGCCACATACCACAGTGCGCAGGGGTGCAAAATGTCGTCATGGTCCAGCAGGGCGATATACTCGCCGCTGGCAAGGGCAAAGCCCTGATTGGTGTTGCCCGCAATGCCCTCGTTGCTGTCCAGTTTCCGGTAGCGGATGCGGCTGTCAGTGCTGGCGCGCTCCTGCACGAGGGCACCCACGTCCGCGTCCTGTCCGGCATCCACCATGCACAGCTCCCAGTTGCGGTAGGTCTGGTTCTGCACCGAGTCCAGCAGTTCCACCAGAAAATCGTGGGGGGTGTTGTACAGCGGCACCACGATGCTGATCAGGGGTGCTGCGGGCTGGTCTGCGGCCTGTTTTACCAGCAGCTCCACATCCGCAAAGCGGTCGGCAGGCATCGCCTTGCCCGGGAACAGCTTTTTGTACTCTTTTTTGGCCTTGGCCTGTGCCTTTACGCCCGCAAAGCCCACCCGGCGCAGGGTGGCAAAAAAGACGAACAGCGGGAAGGTGCGCCACAGCTGGCGGCACTTGCTTACCAGATACCGCAGCGGCCAGCTGGCCTTCCAGAAGGTGGAGTTGACCACGCTGTTCAGGGTCTTTTCCAGGTCCTGCTCGTGGCTGCGGCTCAGGGAAAGGTCGCTGCGCAGCCGTTCCAGCTGGGCGGCCTGCTCGGCAGCGGTGCGCTCAGCCAGCAGGGTGCGCTCCCGCAGAACGTCCAGCTGCTGCTCGTAGCCGTTTTCCAGCTCCGGCAGCTCCGGGGCATCCATGCGGCAGAACAGCGCTGTCAGCTGCTCCTTGCCGTGATCCTTCCATGCAAGCTCCCGGCAGAAGCCCTGCGCCGCAAGCTGCTTTGCGCAGTCTGCCATGCCGGCGTACTCTGCGCACACCAGCAGCACTTTTTCCGCCTGTACAGCGGGCAGGCTGACCCACTGGGGGTCTGCCACCACCAGCAGCTCCGGGGCGCTTTGCACCACCGCAGTATTCATTTTACAAAAAGCTTTTTCCAGCAGCCCGCTGTCCTCCAGCACCTGTACGCTGCGGGGAGCCAGCTCCCGCACGATGCGCTGTGCCAGTGCACGGCAGCGCTCGGCGGCCTCCTGATTTTGCTTTTCCTGATCCAACTCCATGCTGATACTCCAATCCGTGCGCTTTTCCACGCAGTTATGTTTCCCGTTCATTTTTCACAAACGGATATAGTATACCAAATCCTGCGGCGTTTGAGAAGGTTTTTCCAAAATTTCAGCGAAATAGCCTCTCAGCGGAACAGCTCTGCCAGCCAGCCGAACAGCCCGCCGCTGCGGGTAGTGCTGGTACGGATCTGCGCCCCGGTGTAGTAGTGCTGTAAGATCTGCTTGTAATTCATGCCTTCCTCGGCGGCGTATCCCACTGCACCGCACTGGCTCATGCCCACGCCGTGACCAAAGCCGTAGTAGGTCATGCAGGGGGTGCCGCTGGCATCGGTGCCGAAATCGAAGCAGTAGCGGGAGGAAACGAACTGGTTGATGTACCGGTAGCTGCGCCCGTTGGACACCAGCGTGTTGTACTGCACAAAGCCGCCCAGATCCTTGTGGGTAGTGTCGGCGCTCTGGTAGGGCTCGCCGGTGCGGCTGTCGTTGTATTCTATATAGGTATAGTCCTTGCCGATCACCCGGCGCAGCAGGTTGTGGTACTGCTCCTCGTAGGGGCTTTCCACGCTTTGCAGGTAAGGCACATCCGTGCCCCACGCGTCCAGACTGGCGCAGGTGCCGTACACGCCGGTCTGGGTGTTGTAGCCTGCACTGGCCGACCATACCGCATCGCACACACTGCCGTTGTACACCAGCACCTCGTCCTTGACCGCCTGCACCGCCTTGCGGATGGCGTTGCGGGCCGAGGAAGGGATCTGATCGACCGGGGTGTAGATCAGCGCATTGGCAGACGAGCCGTACTGCTTGTGGTATTCCAGATAAGAGTGGATGGCCACTGCCTGCGCCTTCCACGCCTGCTGCGCGGCGCTGGCGCTGACATAGCTGCCGATGGAGCCAAGCTCAGTGTAGGTGATGCCCACCAGACAGTCCTCAAGATCCAGCGTGACATTGCGCTTGAGCCCCTGCCCTTTGATGTTCAGGTAGGGCATGGTGATCTTATTCTTGGAGCCAAACAGCCAGCTGAGACAGTTTTCGTCCTCTGCGGGGATCAGGGTCGTATCGGCCCCGCCGATGGTGGTGGCAGCCGAAGCCGCTGCCGCCGGGATGCAGACGCACAGCACCGCCGCCAGCAGAAACGCCGCCGCGCGGCGGGCAAAAGAATGCAGATGTTTCAAAGTCCGGTTCCCTCCTTGTGGGCATATTTTACGTTTTGATATGACCTTAGTGTAGCACAGCCCGCGCCGCCGGGCAAGAACCGGAGTTATGTATTTTGCGCCGGGCGGAACGATTTGAGAAAAGGTGCAAAACTTCCTCTTGATTTTACCCATAGAATCCGGTATAATAAAAGTCGTTCAAAACGATGCGCCGGTGTGTCGGAATGGCAGACGAGGGGGACTCAAAATCCCTTGTGCTAATAACACGTGTGGGTTCGACCCCCACCACCGGCACCAAGCAAGCAGTCCGGACTTTTTTCAGGTTCCGGGCTGCTTTATTTTTGTTGCAAATCATACCTTTGTGTTCTTCGGGAAAGTGCTGGCTCAGAAAGTTGGGGCGGATGCGCCTGCCCATTTGTCTTGGTTCTAGTGCTCAAAAATATGCCGTGTGAACTTCTTGAATTCAGTCCACACGGCATATGAAAATTATTCTTTGGTTGTGTTACTTCAGGTACTCTTCTGCACTCTTGCAGATCTCTGCCTCAACCTTCTCAGCAGCTTCCTTATTCTCTGCGCTGACAGAGATATAGGTCTTGAGCTTCGGTTCGGTACCGGAGGGGCGCACCACGATGGAGCAGTTATCTTCCAGCAGGAACTTGAGCACATCGGACTTGGGCAGACCATCCAGACCCGGAGCGTAGTCCAGCAGCTTGACGACCTTCTTGCCGCCGAACTCCTTGATGTCGCCCCGGAGCACCTGCATAATGTTCTGCATCTTGGCAAAACCAGCGCTGCCGTCGAACTCATAACTGTGCAGCGTGTTCAGGCAGTAGCCGTAGGTCTTATACAGCTCCTCCAGCTTGTCCAGCAGGCTGATGCCCTTGGTGGCATAGTAGCTGAACATCTCGCAGATCATATAAGCGCCGTCCACGCCGTCCTTGTCGCGGACGTAGGAGCCGGTCAGATAGCCATAGCTTTCCTCAAAGCCGAATACATAGCTGTCTGCCTTGCCCTGCTTTTCCAGCTTGCCGATCTGCTCACCAATGAACTTGAAGCCGGTCAGCACGTTGATGGTACGCAGGCTGTAATGGGTAGCGATCTGCTCGCCCATATCCATAGTGACGATGGTCTTGACCATGACCGGGTCGGCGGGCATCTTGCCGTGCTTTACACGCTGGCTGCAAATATAATCCAGCAGCAGCATACCCGTCTGGTTGCCGGTCAGCAGCTCGTATTCCCCGGCCTTGTTCTTGACGGCAATGCCCACACGGTCGCAGTCGGGGTCGGTTGCCAGCAGCAGGTCGGCGTTGCACTTCTTGGCATACTCCATGCCCAGTGCCATAGCCTCTTTGATCTCCGGGTTGGGATACGGGCAGGTCGGGAAGTTTCCGTCCGGCTGCTCCTGCTCTTTGACCACGGTGATGTTGGTGTAGCCCATCTCCTTCAGGGTGCGGGTCACGGGCTTCAGACCGGTGCCGTTCAGCGGGCTGTACACGATGGCCACGTTCTTGTTGACCTCTTCGCCAAACAAGACGGACTGGCTCTTGACCTGCTCCACGAATGCGGTATAGACCTCGTCCGGGATGTACTGGATGCTGCCGTTTGCCACACCTGCTTCAAAGTCGCTGGTCTTGACATCGGCAAAAATATCCAGCTTCTTAATCTCGGCCAAAATCTCCGCTGCGGCCTCGGTTGTGATCTGGCAGCCATCTGCGCCGTAGACCTTATAGCCGTTATACTTGCTGGGATTGTGGGAGGCTGTCACCATAACACCGGCAGAGGTGTGCAGATAACGGGTCGCAAAGGACACGGTAGGAACCGGCATCAAAACAGGCCAGATGTTGACCTTGACGCCGTTGGCCGCGAACACACCCGCAGCCACCTTTGCGAACACATCGCTCTTGATGCGGCTGTCGTAGCCGATGGCCACGGACGGCTCGGCAAAGTTCTTCTTCAGATAATCAGCCAGACCCTGAGAAGCCTTTGCAACGGTATAGATGTTCATGCGGTTGGTGCCAGCGCCGATGACGCCGCGCAGACCGCCTGTACCAAATGCGAGGTCACGATAAAATGCATCCTCGATTTTGGCATCATCCAGCGTTTTCAGTTCTGCCACTACATCGGCATCTGCGGTAGCATTCGCCAGCCAGCGTTCATATTCTTTCTTGATATCCATACTATTTACCCTCTCACATCCAGAAATTGTGCCTGCCCGTGGATGGTCAGCACCTCGGAATCCGCCGGGACGAAGATGCAGTCTCCCTTATAGAACGGGATCGTGCCGCCCTCATACGAAATCGTACCGCAGCCGTTGACGCAGAGCAGCACCCGGAAGGCAATTTCATCTGCGCGGTAATGCACCTTCTGCCGCCGCTCGGTGTTGACGATCATCCGATACACTTCAAAATACTTGCAGCGGGTCAGCAGCTCAGAGGCAATGCCCTGCCGGTATTTCAGCACCCGGAGCGGCTGCTTCGGTTCTGCGCTACCCTTCAGATTTGCTACATCCAGTGCCTTGTCGATGTGCAGTTCCCGCTTTTTGCCGTCCTTGCCTACACGGTCATAATCATACAGGCGGTAGGTCAGATTGGAGTTTTCCTGAATCTCGGCCACCAGTGCACCGGCTCCGATCGCATGGATGGTACCCGCCTCAATGAAAAACAGATCGTCCTTCTTGACCGGGACCCACTGCAGATCCTTCATCAGGGTTCCTTTGGCGATAGCATCCCGCATCTGCTGTTCGGTGCGTTCCCGCTTCAGACCATACACGAGCTTTGCGTCCTTGCTGGCGTCCAGCACATACCACATCTCGGTCTTGCCAAGCTGCCCGTTTTCATACTCCTGCGCATAGGCATCGGTGGGGTGTACCTGCACCGACAGATCTTTCTTGGCGTCGATGAATTTGATAAGGATCGGCAGTGCGTTTTCGCCCTTGTGGCGCTCGCCCAGATACTCCGGGTGTGCTCTCAGCACCTCTGCCAGTTCCTGACCATCAAAGGCACCGCCTACCACATAGCTGGGACCATCGGGGTGCGTGGAGCACTCCCATGTCTCTGCCAGCGGGGTCAGGTCGATGTTTTTTTCAAATTCGTCATTCAAACGACTGCCGCCCCAAAGATAATCCTTGCCGGACGGTCGGAGCAAAAGAGGCTTATTCTTGTTTTGCATAGCTGCCTCCTGTGGTGGCTCAATATTCCAGTTCAAATTTCTGCTTGTCGTGAACGTCGATGGCTTCACCCAGCTGCACTTCGATCAGTTTCAGCTCGGTCTCGGCAATCACAGTATGGCGGCAGCCTGCGGACATGGTGATGACATCGCCTGCCTTCACGTTCTGCTCCATACCGTCCACAATGGTCTTGCCCTTGCCTGCAATGACCGTCCAGACCTCATCGCGGTGCTGATGGCTGTGGTAGTTCATCTGATGGCCTGCATTCAAAGTCACCTTGATGGTCATGGAAGCCTTGTCGATATCGATGACCTTAAAGCTGCCCCACGATTTTTCAGCAAACATGACCCGATGGTCGAGCGTGTTGACATAGGGCTTGATGTAACTGGACTGCTCTTTATCCGAAACCAGAATACCCTCCGGGCTTGCAGAGACAACCACATCCTTCAGACCCATGCAGAGGATCGGCACATCCAACTCGTTGACCACATGAACATTCTCGCACTGCTCATTAAACAGCGCCTCACCGACCGCGTGGCTGTCCATTGCCTCAGTCAGGGTGTTCCAAGTGCCAAGGTCTTTCCATGTGCCTGCAAAGCGCATGACCTCAATTTCCGACTCATGCTCCACCACGGCATAGTCAAAGCTGATCTTGTTCAAAGTATCGTATTTATTGAACAGGTCATCATAGTCCACGAAATCGATGAGCTCATGGGCGCGGTTCAGCACATAGCCCAGCTTGAAGGCGAACACGCCGCCGTTCCAGAGCGCACCCTTTGCAATGTAATCCTTTGCCACTTCCTGCGTCGGCTTTTCCTTGAACATGGACACCTTGCTGACCTGCTCTTTGCCGATGGGGATGATGTAGCCGTATTTCTCGCTGGGGTAGGTCGGCTCAATGCCCATCAGAACCAGATTTGCGCTGCTGACAGCGGCACGGTCGCCCAGTGCTTTCAGCGCCTCAAAGTAGTCGTTTTCCACATAGGGGTCTACCGGGCAGACAACCACGGATTCTTCCTCGCCGACACCCTGCACGTCCTTCAGGTAAGCCGCTGCCAGAGCGACAGCCGGGAAAGTATCCCGACGGCAAGGCTCCACGCTGATGCCCACTTCCTCGCCCAGCTGATTGTGGATGGCCGAGACCTGAGACTTGGAGGTAGCAATGGTGACCGTTGCATCCGTATCAACTGCCTTGATCTGACGGTAGACACGCTGCACCATGGATTCCAGTTCGCCGTCTTCGCGATGGAAGATCTTGATGAACTGCTTGGAACGGATATCATTGGAAAGCGGCCACAGACGCTGGCCGGAACCGCCGGACAATAACACCAGATTCATAATACTTCTCCTATCATTTAACAAAAAAGGCCGTGGCCCTGCACGGACACACGACCTTTTCAAATCGTTTATTTTAGCGCTCTGCACGCATCGGATTGTTCAGGAAATCCTCGTAGGACAGGCGCAGGCCATCTTCCAGCTCGGTCTTGTAGGTCCAGCCCAGATTGGTAGCCTTAGACACGTCCAGCAGCTTGCGGGGAGTGCCGTTGGGCTTGGTGGTATCCCACTTGATCTCGCCGGTGTAGCCCACGACCTTGGCGACCAGTTCGGTCAGCTCCTTGATGGTCAGCTCCTTGCCGGTACCGGCGTTGACGGTCTCATTGCCGGAGTAGTTGTTCATCAGGAAAACGCACAGGTTTGCCAGATCATCCACATACAGGAACTCACGCAGCGGAGAGCCATCGCCCCAGCAGGTAACGCTGGGCAGGTTCTGCTCCTTGGCCTCATGGAAACGACGGATCAGCGCCGGGACCACATGGCTGTGGGTCGGGTGATAGTTGTCGTTGGGGCCATAGAGGTTGGTGGGCATGACGCTGATGTAGTCAGTGCCGTACTGACGGTTCAGGAACTCGCAGTACTTCAGACCGGAGATCTTTGCCAGTGCATAAGCCTCGTTGGTCTTTTCCAGTTCACTGGTCAGCAGGCAATCTTCCTTCATGGGCTGAGGAGCCATGCGGGGGTAGATGCAGGAGGAGCCGAGGAATTCCAGCTTCTTGCAGCCGTTCTTCCATGCAGAGTGGATGGCGTTCATCTCCAGCGTCATGTTGTCATACATAAAATCAGCCAGTGCTTCCTGATTGGCCACGATGCCGCCGACCTTGGCAGCAGCAAGGAACACATACTCCGGCTTCTCCTGTGCGAAGAACTCTTCCACAGCATCCTGACGGGTCAGATCCAGTTCCTTGTGGGTGCGAGTGATGATATTGGTGTAACCCTGACGCTGCAATTCACGAACGATTGCAGAGCCCACCATTCCGCGATGACCTGCGACATAAATCTTAGCATTCTTTTCCATCATAATAGAATTGCCTTCTTTCCAAATTACAAAACTGCCTTGAGTGCCTTTTCGCGCTTTGCACGCTCACGGTCGTGCTTTGCCATGATCTCCACCAGCTGCTCATAAGTAGTGGACTGCGGATTCCAGCCCAGAACGGTCTTTGCCTTGGTGGGGTCGCCCCACAGGTTGTCCACATCGGTAGGACGGAACCACTGGGGATTCACGCAGACCAGCATCTTGCCGGTAGCTGCATCATAGCCTTTCTCATCGATGCCGGTGCCCTCCCAGCGGATGGTGATGCCATTGGCTGCGAAAGCCTTCTCGGTGAAGTCGCGGACAGTGTGCTGCACGCCGGTAGCGATGACGAAGTCCTCGGGCTTATCCTGCTGCATGATCAGCCACATGCACTCGACATAATCCTTAGCGTAACCCCAGTCGCGCAGGGAGTCCATGTTGCCCAGCTCCAGATGATCCTGCAGACCCTCGGCAATACGACCGGCTGCCAGCGTGATCTTACGGGTGACGAAGTTCTCGCCACGGCGCTCGGACTCATGGTTGAACAGGATGCCGTTGACAGCGAACATACCGTAAGCATCGCGGTACTCCTTGACCATCCAGAAACCGTACTGCTTTGCGACAGCATACGGAGAGTAGGGGTGGAACGGGGTGGTCTCGCGCTGGGGAACCTCCTCGACCTTGCCGTACAGCTCAGAGGTAGAAGCCTGATACACCTTGCAGGTCTTGGTCAGACCGCAGACGCGGACAGCCTCCAGCACGCGCAGAACGCCCAGTGCGTCCACATCGCCGGAGTACTCAGGAGCATCGAAGGAGACCTGAACGTGGCTCTGTGCAGCCAGATTGTAGATCTCATCGGGCTTGATCTCGCCCACCAGGCGGATCAGGCCGGAGGAATCGGACAGGTCACCGTCGTGCAGGGTGATGGCGTTCTTCTCGATCAGGTGGTCGATACGAGCGGTGTTAGAGATGGAAGCGCGGCGGACAATGCCGTGGACTTCATAGCCCTTCTCCAGCAGAAACTCTGCCAGGTAGGAACCATCCTGACCAGTGATACCGGTAATCAGTGCTTTTTTCATAATTTCGATCCTCATTTAAAACGTGAAATTTAAAACTTATGTTGGTTGATTTTGTCGTACATTCATATTTTAAAAGGATATTTGTCCTTTCAGAAGTGCATAAGCAGTCCGATATTAGCACTATCTTGGCTTCTTCGGTTCGGGATGAAATAAAAAGAGCTGCACAGGCTCAAAACTTGCGCAGCTCGGAAAGTTTTATTGCATTTTTGTCTTTTTCGGAGAGGATATATTCCCGCATAGGCCAAGGCTCGGTCTGCCAGATAAAATCAGAATCATAGCGCACCGCTCTTGCCACTTCACCGCAGAAGTCATTATCCACGCACCACTGCATCAGAGTGTCATCTTCCAGTGTCAGGTAGCCATGGGCAAAGCCACGCGGAATCAGCATCTGCTTCTGATTTTCAAAGGAGAGGATCTCGCCATAAGCATACCCAAAGGTGTCTCCCGGTCGAAGATCAACAGCCACATTGAAAATCGAACCATGCAGGCAGGATACCAACTTTGCCTGCGCGTGCTCTCCCTCTTGGAAGTGTAGTCCGCGCAGCGTTCCGGCTTTCCTGCTGAATCCTTGGTTGATCTGAACCACACGGAAGTCGATTGACTTGTCCACTGGCACAGAAAGCCAGCCCCGGAAGTCCTCAAATCGTTGTGTTTCTATTATTACTGGCTTTACCATTGCTTTCTGTACTCCCTTGGACTGATGCCTTCCACCTTGCGGAACATCCGGCTGAAGTAATTTGCGTCTCCCATACCGACCGCAGCACCAACTTCATCCACGGTCATATCTGTAAATCGGAGTAGCTGCTTGGCTCTGGTGATCCGCTTTGAGATCAGATAGTTGTTGACCGTCGTTCCATATGTTTCTCTAAAGATTTTGGACAAATAGAACTTATTGATAAAGAAGTGTTCAGACAGATCATCCAGTGCGATTTTTTCCGTGTAACGCTCGTCTAGATACTCCTTCACGGCTGCCAGTTCCAGCCGTTTTCGGCTCACAGTCATACTCTCTGGATGCCAAGACTGTTCCATTAGTAAAGTGAGTAAAGTCCCCAACTTCTCATTGATCCGCATATCTCGTATGTAATCGGAAGATGATGCTAAATCGTAGATATCCGTCAGAAGTGTAGTGAACGGTTTTATATCCGCCGGGTGGAACACAGGTCGGCCGCCTCGCTCTTTGTATTTTTCATATACAGCCGGAAGGGACGGTGCATAGAAGTGGCACCATTGAAGAGACCAAAGATTATCGGAAGTCGAATGACTGTATGCTTTCCGGCAGTCGATAAACACACAGTCTCCCTCGCTCAGCTGATAGGTCTGCCCCTCGTAGGAAAGTTCTCCCTCGCCAGACAAGACAACGAAACACAGGAAAGACACCAGATCCGATCTCTGGGACGTATGCGGATGGATGGCCTGCAAGGAGCCGACCTCCTGCAAATGGAGCAGCGATGTTCTGGCAAAGGTTGATGGGGTGTAAAGGATTCGGGAGGAACTTACGGAAGAGGACTGTGGGTTAAATAGTTCTTGGTCCATAAGATGCTCCTCACTTATAGATTATTGGATACATATTATTCGTATTCACCCAACTCAAAAAAGTACACTGCATCATATTTATCATCGTTAAGCATTAAAATAATTGGTGATGCGCTTGTTCTTCCCGAAACAAGGCATTTACATTTTGATAAAATATATAATGTTGCTATATATTCTAATGTAGAGTAATATCTATCATCAGTTCTTCTATTCTCTATGTTTGTAAGTGTTTTGCCATTTACACTATCGTACATCTTCCTTGAATCAACAATTATTCTATTGCCATATATTTTCTGCAACTCTTTATATATTTTTTTATCCTCTGTGGCCAAGAAAATGTACTTACATCCTGTTCTTTTTAACATTTTGTCTATTTCCACTTTAGCCTCATCGATTGTCGGCTGTATTGGATGACCTGAAGGCTTAAATTCAGTATAATCTGTACCTCTAAGTAAAACTCCGCAAACGCCCTCCACAAAATATTTCTCTAATTTTTCAAATTCTTTATCAACAAACTTTTGTGTTTCGTCATTAAGACGAATATACTTATTAAAGAGCCTTCTCCAGATTTCAATTTCTTTCTTGCTGTTTAGGCATCTCATATCCCATTTAGGACAATACGTATGTGAATCCACAGTACTATAATACACATTATGAAGTGATTCCACTTTTTCAAGTGTAACATTCGACATTGGATAAAAAAAATCGTCCCATCCGTTTTTTTTCCCCACATACTTGCTATCAATTAGCGCATTAGCATATGACTTCAAATCCACAACAGGAATCCAACCCATAGCGTCAACCAACCGTAATTCTCCAAGATACTCATTTAAAAGTGCGCACAGTCCACTACCAGGATTATTTTTTCTTTGCAGCACATAATAAACCGATGTCGTATCTCCAATATTTTTTCTAACTTTATCAACAATTTTTTTATCCAATCGAAAGCATTTCATTTTATTATACAGTCTCCAACTCCACTCTGAGCTAAAGACTACTTTTCGTAAAAAAAATAGCATTTTTTTCATATCGCCCAAATCTCCTAATTAAGATTCTTTATAAATTTTTTTATAAAAAAATCATCAATCAATGTAACAACATACTTAAATTCTTCTGTTTGATAGTAAAACAGGAAAACGATTACTGAAACAACCACTAACGATACCATTCCTGAAACTATACATCCAATTAGTCCAAATATATGAATTCTTTTTGCTATTACTAAACCAAGTACGCCCATAATAGCAAAACAAATTACATATTTAATAGAAATTTTAACGAAATCTATGATCATATTTTTTTTCAGTACACATTCAAAAACAGCCTTTCCACGTCCAATCCATAAAATACACTGTGATATTACTGTCGCAATCAGAACTCCTTGCACTCCCAGCAGTTTTGCGCCTAAGAGCGATCCGCAAACGTTAAATATGGCTGCTAAAATGGAAACATTTTTTTCATACTTAAACATTCCTTCCGCAGTAAGAAACTCTCCAAGTGGTCCCGACATACTTCCAATAAAATAATCTATCACGAGCAATATTGGAATTGTACTAGACATCAAGTATTCTTTTCCTGCCCACATCTCCACAAATTTATCAACGACGCATAAAAAAGGCACTGCTGTAAATACTGCAAGTATATATCGGACAAACGAATAGTTTTTTAGTAATCTATACATTTCACCATTGCTATGATCAGCATTAAGAAAATTACCGATTATTGGTTGCATTGTACTCATAGCACTATTAACTAATCCTTTTATTGCCGACATCAAATATTTGTAATTCGAGGCAATTCCAACTTGAACAGTTCCCAATATTATAGATATTACAATATTATCTGTACTCGAATATACATATCCTGCTATTTTACTTCCAAATACATCTTTAACTTCTGAAAAAATTTTCTTTCTTATGGTAATATCAATTGCTTTCCTTCGTTTCAAAAAAGAATAGTATTTTCCGCAATATATGTTTATTACAGTATTTGAAAATATATTTTGTATAATAGACATCACCAAAAAAGCCATATAACTTTTAAAGCAAATCAGTACAGCTATTTTTAGGATGCTAAACAACACTAATGTTATTGTATCAATTATAATGCAAACGTATTGCTTTTGTTTTGCATTTAAATAGATTCTTTTATATGCCAATAAGTACGAAGACACAGTTGCTACCAGTTGGAATATATACGCTAAAACCAGATAGCTATTAGAGAATTCAACATCCTTAACAATTTTCGGCAAAAAAATCAGCAAAATCATACCAATTCCGCATATCATCAGCGCAATAATCTGATATATCTGTCGATAAACTGCCATCAACTCATTTATTTTATCTTCATCGTTTTCTATTACTGGTTTATATAAATGATATATCATCGCTGATGTCAATCCCAAATCTGCTAGTGAAAGAACTGCAATGTAATCAATCAAAACGCCATCTAAACCGAGTAATTCGACCCCTAGAAATCTTATCTGAAATGTTCTTACAACAAACTTGCATATAAGAGATATAATCTGTGAACATACTCCTATAGCACTCGATTTAACTGCAATATGTCTTTGGTTCATAAATTTTCATACGACCATTTTGTTAGAAAACGATCCTTGTTCCTTTCTCTCAGCATCTCATTCAATTGTTATCTCTATCAGTTTTTGTTAGTTATAAATAACAGTCCTATTTTCCGTGGTAAAACTGCACATAATAATTGATTAATCAAGACTTTTCTATTCCCATCCTTAGTTCTATGATGTATCAGACAAATCGGATAATCCTCTTGTCCCACATGGTTTCCATAATAAACCATCTCGCATCCATTTCGTATATATTTCTCTGGCAGTCTTCCATACTGTGATGGATCTGACCACGCTTTCAACTTATACTTTTTAACTAACAGACTTAGTATTGACTGATCTTCTCGGTGGTCATAAAAATATGCTGCTTCTTGTTTCTTATCTTTTGGCGGAGCAAGTGCCTTTATATCGCAGCAGTACTGAAGCCAGTCCTCAACGAATTTTGTGCTAAAATCACTCTTCTTAAATGCACAAAAAGTTCCAGATATTTGAGCGGACTCTTTATACTCTACTTTATTGCAATTTAAAATATCAAATGTTTGCTGTTTCGTGAACTGTTTCTCTTTTAGAGGAAGCGCCGAAACCCAAACATCCTGCTCTTGTAATTTTGAAAGAATACCATCTATATTTCTAAAAAAACACGCTCCTGAATCGCAATAAAACAGGATTTCCCCCTCTGCCATACTTTCTAAAGTTTTCTTTATCAAGTATGGCTTCCATAACCAAAGACCATTTCCACGCTTATATTCAAAAATGTTTGCATTAGCCTCTTTGAATGACTCCTCAATATCTTCCGGTCCATACTCTACTACATTCGTAAATCCTGCAATTTTAGCCGTTTTCGTCTGCAATTCTTGTGCAGCACGATACGCTTCATTTGCATAGTTCACTAAAACAACCTTTTGTTTTTTCTTTTTATGAAAATGCATATCTTTCACTTAAAGTTGCTCCTTTCTTCAAGGGAATGAATTTATCGCTCATTAATCTTGGCTCTTTTCGTAATCGATCTTTGGTTCACATAATTTGCATTTTGGAAAGGTATATCTTTGACAAAGTATATACAGCTGCAATCCAAACACTACACTCGCATTTGCAGACATCATAAAAGTTGGATTTGTTAACATAAATATGCTAATCGCAATTCCTCCGGCTATGACCGACCACCTATTTTTACCGATTCCAGTATTCTTTGGCACTATTAATCTCTTTACTCCTTGGGCCATAATCAAGCAACCGAACATTCCCATATCCTTAAATATCCATAAGAATGTTCCATCAACAATATACGTTCTTCCCTGAGCGGCAAAGTAGTATGCATTCATGCCACGTCCAAACAAGAAACTAAACGGATTAGCAATGTTGTCAGAAAGAATATTTTGAATTTGCAGCAATCTTGCCGATCCGCTTCCATCGTTCTTAATTCCATTTGATAGTAATTGAGAAAAAAGCTTTCCTGACGCTAGTCTATATGTATAAAAATAGTCTAAATAATTCTTTAGAAAAGGAATTCTTAACAAAGCATTTAATAACATGTAGGCTAAAATTATTAGTACTAATATACTTGCAAAAAATGATATGACTTTTTTTCTCGCCAACCTTTTTTCTTTTCCAATGTTGCATAATCTAATAATAGCAACAATTCCTATCGTCAACACAATTGCAATCAATTGTGTTCTTTCTTGTGACAAAAATGCTGCTACAAGTAGTGCGACACAACAGATAAAATCAATAACTTTGTCGGAAAAATATTCATCTGAGCCTATTTGCCAAAGTAAGTAGCAAAACAAATAAACATGCGCAACGCTATTACTTCTACTGAACATAAACCATTCATTATTATAGAATTGATTTTTGGCATCAACTATAGTGTCAATTGATGTAATAATTGAGAAAATCCTGATTATACTGATTTCACGAATATTCTTCGCATTTTTTTGAAAAAAGAATAGTACTGCAATCACATAAAATAAGTTCCTAATGAGTTTGATATCCTCTTGGATTTCAGCGCCTGCAAACATACCAAGCGGAATCCATATAATATAAGCCCCTATCAAAACTATCCATGGTTTGCAAAGATATTTCAAGCTAGGCGTTAGCACAATTTTTCCGGAACATTTACACAGATTGACGAAAGCAAACCCAAAAAGGAGAATGTCAGCTAGATTCAGCTTTAGACCTGCCACAAGAATACCGATATTGCTACTAAAAAAGGTGATGCCTGTCAAGCATAAAAGTGCTACTATACATATCGAATCACAATTCCAATATTTGTTTTTATATATAAGACTATTTTTCATCAGTTCTCTCCTATTTTATGCAGAAAGTAATATATATTTATTGCCTCAATCCCTCTTATAAATGTCATTTTTCAATGTATAAGTTCACGCCAAAAAGAGCTGTGATTTTCTTTACAGCCGTTATATATACATTCGCATGTCAAGTGCACTTTTATAACTCATAGGTATACTATCAATTGTATACTTGGAAACAGATCTTAAACTTTTTGTAGAGAAGTCACTTATCAATTGACAATTCGACAACACTAATTGAATTTCTGCTCTCAACGCATCACTGTTATCTGCCAGCATAAATAATTTCTGATATCCAGCAAGAGATACACTGATAAAAGCATAATAATCGCCGAAATTTCTATTCCACTTACCACATTTTCAGTGCTGTGTTAAACTGCATCCCAACGAACACCACCGCAAGTCCTAACGACTTTCTACAGTTCTTTCGGTTGAAGGACGATGGCGCAATACTTTGATTCATTATTTCGTCATGCCTTTTCTAAAAAAATCGCGTATAGGAATCAGTTTTCGCAATGTTGTATAATACTGCATCCCGATTCTCTGCTTTCTCTCATACCGTTCCCCCCAATAAAAACGATTTCTTCTATACGCTTTCTCAAGTGGTTGTTCGAAAATATTTACCAAGAATCTTTCAAGCTGTTCTTTTTGCTTTTCAACATCATTTTCAGCTGTGAATGCAGGGGTATGAAGCATTTTTAAGTACGCTTCTCTATCATTATCGATTTTTCTAACCTCTTCCACGATTGCCGCTACTGCATCAGGCTCTCCTTTTTCTGTCAGTCCATATTTATGGCAGTTAATAAATGCACCTTCACAGAATTCCCTCCCAATTTCCGGATTGCCCCAATAAATCGGCACTGCTTCAGCAGAAAATGCATGCACAATTTTTTCTGTAGTATATCCAACGGAAGAAGTATTTTCAAAGGCAATCACAAACTTGTGTTTTCTTTGAAATTCCAATTTATCTACTACAGGGCCTCCCACATTATTCAGGAATCGACCACCTGAGTTCACTTTCTTATATTTTGTTAGTGCTTCATACATTTCCTGTCGGCATTGCGCGCCCAATGCATTGGAATAAACAAAGCTACAAAAATCTTTTTTCTGCAATTCAATTTTTCTATCGTCTGTTTCATGCTTGTGCATCGCCAAGTCCACATCATTGTTGTAGTTATCATTGTCATATGCAACAAAACTGTCCACCAAATAGATTGGATATCGGATGTATCGATCAGCAAAACTCAAATAATCAAAGCCTATCGCATAATCACAGATATTAAAATCCGGAGTCAAGTTTTCAGGTGTATAGTAAATACGCACACAATTATACTTTAAGTAATCCATTGAGTTGACAGAATATATCAAATAATCCGGATTATCTGAAAGCTCTACTTCAAAATGCTTTCTGAGAATATTTGTAATGAAATTGTTATTCTGATCAAATGATCCCGTCATACCGGAAAACTTAATTCTTATTTTCTTCATTTTAATCCATCCATTCCTAGTTTCTTAGGAATTCTTATTTTATTGCAAGTTTTTCAATCGCCTTGATATGAGATTTGATCACATTTTCATAGGTATAATTACTAATTTTCAACAGATTTCTCCTTGCGATTTCATTGCTGTCAACTTGCAACATCGTCTTCATCGCATTTCTCAGTTCTTTGCAGTTATCTACCGATACAATACATCCATTAATGTTATTTTCAATTAACTCAGCCGCTGCTACACACATATCCGTGGATACCACTGGAAGTCCCATTGCCATTGCCTCATTTACAACGAGTCCCCAAATGTCTTCGCGTGTCGGAAGAACAAAAAGATCTGCCGCTTTATAATACTCAAATATTTCTTCTTTTGGTTTAAATCCAACCAACTGGACATTTTTTAAATTATGATCAGCAATATACTGTCGATACTGATTTTCTTCTTCACCGCCGCCTACTATGACAAGTGAATAGTTTTCATCCAGTTCCTTATTCCACGCTTTAAGAAGTACATCAAATCCTTTTCGATAAATGAATTGCCCAATTGTCAATACCATCTTGGACTTGTCTACTCCAAGTTTCTTTTTGTACTTAGCCTTTTCAGTTTCTGAAAGCGGTTCTTTTAGTATTTCTTCGTCATAAAGTGATGTGAACGGGTGATAACAAATCTTGCATTCATCAGCCCCATAATACTTAAAATACTCTGCTGCATGATTACCACTTGCAAAGCACAAACTCGCATTTCGTATAAAGTGACGTTTAACTAAATCTTTTGGAACATTAATTGCTTTTTTTTCTTTTAACGGCAACGCGCCATCACAGTTAACTATGTAAGGTATTCTATATCTTATACATTTTTGTTGGATTTTGAGAGCATTTTTCAAATACCAGTCATAAGCCAATACTAAATCATATTCTTTGATTTTTTTTACACAAGCTTTAAATACGTTATAATCTTTATTTTGTTCCAACACATAATATTTAAATGTTTCTTTTCCTACAAAAAACTTTTTGCTTCTATTCTGGTCTTTGTCTGTTTGAAAAAAGACATCAACATCATACCGCTCTGCTAATCCCTTAAACACATTTATTCGATAAGGTGCAGGAAATGACGCCAAGATCATAATTTTCATTGTTTTTCGTTCCTCATTTCTATGAACTTTGCAACATCAGTCATTACACCAGATGATAATTCTATTTTTTCATCATTCCAGTTCCACCACTTCATTTCTTCTAAAGTAGCTATAGTTTCATCGTCGAATCTCTTACGAATCATCCTTGCTGGATTTCCAGCCCAAATTTCATAAGGGCCAATATCCTTTGTTACAATGGAACCCATACCGATTACGGCACCATCCGCAATCTTCACACCGGCTTTTACCATCACTCGATTTCCAATCCATACATCATTTCCGATGATTGTCCGCTTAAAGATTTCAAATTCATGTCGTGCAAAATTCTTTTTCATAATGTTTTCCCATTTATGAAAAACAGGCGAAGTAGAAACCCAGTCCGTTGGATGTGATGTGCCTCCAATGTAGCAATCTGTTGATATTGATGTAAAGTTACCAATATCCGTATCGCTAACAAAACTGTTATTGCCTATGTATGAGTATTTTCCAATCTTTCCTCTATAAAAACGCACACCCGAACAAATTGCCGCAGTTTTATCGATTACTGCTTCTTGAAGAATACAGAATAATGCAATATGACTTGTTAACCTTTTAGGTAAAGATAATACGTTCCTTAACAGAACTAGTAAGCGTCTCATTCCTGTCTCCTCTTATGCTTTCAAATCTCCCTGTGGCTTCATCTTAGTGCCCCTTTTCTCACATTCATAAATCTTGGCATCTACCAAGAAACGATACCAATACGCCTGCAAGAAGTGGAATATCTTTCCTTCCGGTCCATCTAGAAACCCCAGCTTAATGTAATACCGATAGATGAAATACAGATGCGCTCGGAAAAACTTCGGCAGTCTATAATATCCGCTGTTCTTTACCACACGCTTCATCTTGGCCTGTCCAGACGATGTGCCATCCTGCTCCAGGCTCTCATCCATTGCATTTTCAAGTGTCATCTGGTGATCCAGCACTTCACGGTTACTGTACCAGTTATGTTTTGCTGTCCACCATTCCAAATCCTTCTGATTGTTGTCAATCAAATCATGCTTGAACTCAACAGTTGTCCCCTCTGACAGGATCATGTGTTCATCCATGATTTTCATCTCGCAGGAAGCCTTGCCTGTACGGAAAATACGGAGCAACAGCTCTGGATAACGACCACCGTGTTTGATCCATCGCCCCATAAAATAAACTCTACGTCGAAGGATAATGCCGTTCACTGGAGCCTTGACCTTCGGAAGTCGTTCATCAATTTCCGCTGCCAAGTCCTCCATGATTTCTTCATCAGCATCCATACGCATAGACCACTCTGTATCAATGCCAGTATTCTGAAGTCCCCAGTTTAGCTGGTCTGCATAAGAAATCCATTTGTTCTGGTAAAAATCAAGTGCTGAACCCATTTTCTGAAGTTCCGCATTCAGGTCTTTGCACAGTGCTTCCGTGCCATCTGTACTGAAGCTGTCTACAACAACAAACCTCTTAGCAACTCCACGAAAAGACTCCACACACTTTCTGAGATTCTTTTCTTCATTTTTTGTTAGTATAACAACTGTTAGATCTGTCATTTTTTATTTTCCTTATTACTATATGTAAGATATAAGCGAATATATATGTGACCACTACAAATTCAAAAACGCTTATTATTGATAGCTTTATCATCCCTAATGTAAAAGCATGAACCAGATAGATTTCATACGAAACTATTCCAGTCGCAGCCAACAGCTCATTTTCAAATATCCTGCTGAATGATTTTCCAAATGCCATAATTCCAATCGCCATCGGCAGACAAGTCAATAGTGCCATCGCATTCGACACAAGGTACGGTAAGTTTTTAACCACATTCAGCTGCGTTATTGCCATGAAGAGAATGCACACTGTACCCCCCCCCATTAAAATCAGGATATTTTTAGTTTTTGTCAGTGTTTGTTCGATCTGATTCTTATTTGCTGCCAGCAATACACCAACTGGAAAAGACAGCATCTGCCTTGCACGAAGGAACGGCATATCTGGATTTACAAAGAATGCAGACTCCAACACAAACCAAATTGCAAATACTCCGAACAATGCCAACATCTGCATTCTGCTGTCTTTCACCAATTTCTTTACTGCGTAAAAAAGCAGATAACAGGTGACGATATAGCCCATGAACCAGCCATATGCTGTTGCTGGCTTCGAAAAGCAGAGATCCAACAGATAGGTCTTAATGGAAAACGCACCTGTGGCAAGCAGTCCTACTAACTCCACTACCCAAAATGGAAAGCATACACCCAATAGACGTTTCTTCCAGAAGCCAATCAAGCCATTCTTCTCATATGAAATCTCTAGTCCGTATCCAGAACACATCAGAAACAGTGCCACTCCAATTCCAGCAATGAACTGAATTCCTCCAACAGAAAGCATTGCTCCGCTATGTGCCCAGACAACAGTCAAGATGGAAAAACCTTTAATCGCTGTTGTATAATTTCTGTCCATCCACTGGTATTTTTCCGGTTTCTTGATAAATCCCAGCAGATAACTTACAAGGATAAGAAATGTAAAAAGCACAAAATACCTCATTACAACTTACCCTCCAACCTCTTAATAACCCTTGCCGGGTTTCCCGCAATCACACAGTTATCCTCAAACTTGCCAGCAACCACAGCACCGGCACCAACAACACATCCGTCCCCCAGCACTGTGCCCTTCAGGATGATACTATTGCACCCGATGAAGCAGTTCTTACCGATCTTAATCTCTCGGCTTGGCACCAGATCACTGTCGCCACCATTTTCATCTCGCAGCAATTTATTTCTTGTCTCTGCCTCGATGGGGTGGAAGTCATTGTCCAGAATCTTGCAATTACCGCCGATGCAGGTGTTCTCGCCAATCGTGATCTTTTTCCGGGCGTAGATTGTTGCTCCGCTTATCCCAACATTATCGCCAATCTCAATCTCTGCTCCCGGAGCGCGGGTGACAATAATCGTGCGGCTGTAAAGGCCAACCAGATTACTGAGGAAGCTGCTCTTAATTGTGACGTTCTCACCAATCTCCAGCTTGGCACCGCCTTTGTTGAAGATGATCGGCACACCCTTTAGCAAGAGGTTCTTTCCATATTCAACTTTCGTCATCTTCATAACCAGCTTAAACCAGTTACTGTTCATACCTCTCGCCTCCTTTACAGTCTCAGAATCTCTTCTGTGTACTTGCTCACCGACACATTTCTGGTCAGATTCTTCTCCAGATTCTCACGGCCCCTGGCTCCCATTGCTTTGACTTTACCGGAACCAGCATTATCAATAAACCAACGGATGTTCTCCTCAACCTTGTCATACTCGCCCGGCTCACAACAGAGACCACCGTTTGTATCCTCAATAAGGCAACGAACCTCGGAACCAGATTCGAGCACCCCTAAAATGGGCTTAGCCGCCGCCATTATTCCATATGCCTTAGATGGACAGGACACGCCTTTGATGCCTTTTGCATTCACACACCAGTGAACATCCCCGGCGTTCAGGCTATAAATCAAGTCAGCCTTATCCTGATACGGAATGAAAACCACATTGTCCATGTGATGCCCTTTTACATACAGCACCAACTTGTCCAGCACAGAGCCAGCACCAACAAAAGCAAATACAACCTCTCGGCCATCAGCAGTCTTAGTACCCGGTTTGATTTTCTCCACAACCTTAATCAGATTCTCAAGGTCGTAGTACAGACCGATGTTGCCGGAATACATGATGACAAACTTTCCATCCAGACCATACTTTTTCTTAAAGGCAAAAACCTTCTCGTTATTCTCATCCAACGGATAGATTTCATTCTCATCGATCCAGTTGTTGATCATAACGGTCTTAGGAACTTTCTTTCCCTTGAAACGGTTCTCCACCGTCTCCACCAAATCGCGTCCGACTGTGATCACAAGGTCGCTGCGTTTACAGCTGAACTTGTCGAACCACATCATGGCGTCTGTGATAAGTTTGCTCTTGGTGTAGCCAACAGCCAACACCTGCTCCGGGTTAAAGTCTTGAATGTTGTAAATGTACTTGGCGTGTTTCATCCATTTGCCCCAGACGCCCAGCAAACCGCCCAGAATCGGAGGCTGAGAGATGGAAAACACATAATCCATCTTGCCAACCTTAAAGGTTGCGCCCATTGCCCCAAAGAAATAGGAAACTATGTTCTTCACACGGCTTTTCTTATTGGTCTTGCTGAACTCCGGCACACGGATTCGTAAAACCTTCACGCCGTTGATTTCTTCTTCGTAGTACTTCTGCGTCTTGTATTTTTCTTCGATAGTTCCTAAGTAACTAGGCACCACGCAGATGACCGTAATGTTGAACTTATCCAGCATACCCTCCGCCAGCTCACGGAGAATCTGCCCCGTTGACGCAGTATCTGGAATATAGTAATGAGCATAAATCAGGAGATTCTTCTTATTTGACATTCCGCTATATTCCTCTTATAAATTCTTGTTCATGTATATTTTCGACTGGCGCTTAATCTATTAGTATTCTGCACCCACTGTTTCGCGGCTTTGTATGTTACGGAGGTTTTTACTCCCCACGCCCCAGCAGGCACACCTCGAAAGTTTTAAAGATAATCTTCCAATCCACCCAGAAGCTGCGCTCCTTGACATACTTCACGTCCAGATCCATCCACTCTTCAAAGGAGAGGTCATTGCGGTGCGGAGCGATCTGCCAATAGCAGCTCAGGCCGGGGGTCACATACAGACGCTGCTTTTCGTAGTCGCCGTACTGTTCCACCTCGCGGGGAAGTGCAGGGCGGGGGCCAACGATGCTCATATCGCCCTTCAAGATATTCCACAGTTGCGGCAGCTCATCGAGGC
>OGHB01000358.1_pt1 | contig 29521 bp, 31 predicted proteins | sample 1571451 | NCBI WGS metagenome assembly OGHB01 (sample SAMEA2582071, study PRJEB24529) | metagenome | biome: Human gut stool | place: China | collected 2011
TTTTATTTTTGTGTCAAGTGAAAATTGTGCATCCATAAAAAATTGCGAATTTAAGTACAAACAACATAAAAGGTATCAATTTTCATCTGTAGGCAGATTGTTCGAAAACTGATATCGCAAAACTAGCCAAATAAATAACGCTTTATTTAGTCTACACAACTTTATGTAGATTATAAAATAATATTAAACCTTACAAATCAACAACTTACAATCATTTAGGAATATAAAAAATGTAGATTGTTTGGAAAGCATTTTATTTATTGGATGGCACAAATTCGTTTATATTGGTCAGATTTTCATAATTTCATTTTCAAATTCATCCCGGTCCACTGCAGCCTTGTTACGCATTTTAGTACGATAATTATAAACAGTACTTGTAGAGCAACGAAGGAAGTTGGCAATCTTCCCGCTATCCGTAATACCCAAACGTAACAATGCATAGATACGAAGTTCCCTGTTCAACAAAGCGTCCTGCTTAAGAATGATCTTCTCGTCATCTTTCAGTAAAGCATTGAAATCTGAAACAAAAGTCGGATATAAATTCAAAAAGACTCTATCGAAGCGAGTATACAGAGCATCAAGTTCATCATCAATCAATGCGGAAGATTTCAGCTTTTTAATCAGTTCCTCATAGCACTTATTAATGGCTATTTTATACAGCATATTCTGATACTTCTCCATTTTATGAATATAGCTGAAGCACACGTCGAAAAACTGAGCGATATAATGCTCCTTTATATTATTAATCTCGCACAGTTCATCATTCTTATCATTCAACTCACTATTCATGCTGTTCAGTTTGTCGTTCAATCTCAGAAGCTCCTCGTTACTTTGTGCCAGCGCCCGTTTCATCCGCAACGTTTTTTTCATCTGAATATAAATAAACACAACCAACACGATTAAAAGAAAAAGAGAAACGCTGGTTGAGATAAGAAAAGTAATCAGATTCGATTTAGACCTAGCTTCTTCCATTGTTGGATATACCAAGACTTATTTTAGAGAAATATCAGTCAAATCCAATCTGCAATGAAAAAGGATTATTACTTCCTGTTCCCAGCAACCAACGAATGAACAGTTATTTGAAAGAAATAGCTGATGTATGTGGTATTCAGAAGAATCTTTCCACACATATTGCAAGGCATACATTTGCATCACTGGCTATTGCAAATAAGGTTTCCTTGGAATCCATTGCCAAAATGTTAGGACACACGGACATTCGTACAACTCGTATTTATGCCAAAATAATGAATTCTACCATTGCCAATGAAATGAAAGTACTGCAAAACAAGTTCGCAATATAATTTTCAACCATTATTTCATTTCTTACAGCAAATATCGCCCTTTGCCACTGACTGTGCAAGGCGGCCCTGTCGGGCTGGTTGGCTGGAAAAAAATCATCCTCGCTTCGCTCCGGTATTTTTTTCCGCCAAGCCTTGCACCGGTCATTGGCAAAGAACAGCCGGGCCAGTAAGAAATTGAAATACTGGCTCCACGGAGCCGGTCATGTCTAATTTAAATAAAAGAATATGACTGAAGAAGTTGGAAAGAAGGTATGTGAAGGTACAGTAGCAGACCTCATGAAGGACAAGACCGGAAAACAGACGGTTGTCACGTTGACAAGAAAGAATGCTTACCGAGTGAAGAAAATCAGAGAACAAGGGACGGATGACGAAGCCGTCCTTTTTCATTTCCGTAAACGCTGTACGGGAATGGGCTCCTATGTACACACAATCGAAGCGGCAGACGGAGAAACAGAACTTCATCCGTCTGAATTTGAAAAATGGGAAGCAGTGGAATTTCTGTATCCCGGCTATCTGGAAGACCTGCTTGATGCTGCATACAACGCATACAGATGGAGTTCCTTCGAACCTGAAGCAAGGGCGGAAACAGACATCATGCAATATGAAAAACAACTTGTAGAGGATCTGAAACAGATTCCGGAAGAAAAGCAGAACGAGTATGTCAGTGCATACCACAGTAAGTTCTCCGCCCTGTTGGGTAGTCTCTCACGATGTGCCAGTCCGATGGTGACAGGGCCTGCCAAATTCAACTGCCAGCGCAACAACAAGGCCTTGGATGCATACCAGAACAGATTTGATGAATTTCATGACTGGCGTAACCGCTTCAAGGCAGCCATGGAAAGGATGAAAGAGGCTGCCAAACCGGAAGAACAGAAGCAGGAAGAGGCATGGAACCGCCTGAAGCGTGACATTGCAAGCAGCGCACAGACCATTCATGATATTGATACCGGTAAAGCAAGAGGATACAGCCGTGCCCTATTCGTCAGCAGTATTCTTAATAAGGTAAGCACCTATGCAGGAAAAGGAGAAGTGGAAATCGTACAGAAAGCGGTAGACTTCATTACAGACTTCAATGCCCAATGCAAAAAACCGGTTATCACTCCACGAAACCGTTTCTTCCAACTGCCGGAAATGGCACGCCAGGCCAGACTGAAACTTCAGGAAATCAGAGAACGGGAAAACCGTGAACTGAAATTTGAAGGCGGAACGCTGGTATGGAACTATGAGGCAGACCGCCTGCAAATCTTATTTGACAGTATTCCGGATGACCAGAGGCGCAAGGAACTGAAATCATACGGTTTCAAATGGTCGCCGAGATACCAGGCATGGCAACGGCAACTTACACAGAATGCCGTATATGCAGTCAAAAGAGTGTTGAACCTTCAAAACCTATAAGACATGAAAGACCGATTGAAATATGTAATCGATTCCCGCTACTTCAACGGAACATGCCTGACAAGTATGAGTGACGGATTCCACAATGACTATGGTGGGGAAACAATAGAAGAACTGCGCATACGGGAAAACAATCCCTATCTGAAAGCCGTAACACCTTCTGATATGGACAAGAAGCTGCGGCTATACCATCAGTCCCTGTCCGAACCGTTCAAGGAAATCACCGAAGAAGACTACTATGACCTGCTGGATGTACTGCCACCCTTGCGCATGAGACAAAACTCGTTTTTTGTGGGAGAACCGTATTACGGAAATATGTACTCTTTCTGCTTTACCCGTCAAGGAAGATATTTCAAGGGCCTACGTTCCGTACTTACTCCGCAATCCGAACTGGACAGTCAGATAGACCGTCACATGGAAATCATCAACCGGAAAGCCGTGATCTCAAAAGAGGAAACAAGCAAAACAATCAGCGGAACCAGACTCATTCCCTATTATTTTTCACTGGACGGAAAACAGTCCGTATTCATCTGCAACCTTGTCATCCAATCAGATTCCAGACAAGCAAGGACGGACATGGCGAATACCCTGAAAAGTCTTCGCCGGAACCATTATCAGTTCTATAAAGGAAAAGGACATTACGAAACTCCGGACGAACTGATAGACCATGTATCAGGAAAGAAGCTCACCCTTGTTTCCGACGGACATTTCTTTCAATATCCTCCCGGCAGGGAATCCGCAACTTTCATCGGACACATCAAGGAGACATCAGAGGAATTTCTTTTCCGGATCTATGACCGTGAATATTTCCTGTATCTCCTTAAAAGACTGAGGACCGTGAAAAAGGAATCGGCACAGGGACAAATAAATATCAAATCATAATATTCGGGGAATGCGGTAGAATGACTGCCGTATTCCCTCATAAAAACAATACAAGTATGAACAAATCAAACACTCTATACTGGAAAACAGCCACAGATCCGGCTGAGCGCATTGAGGTCAGACTCGTCCTTAACAGTTATATCGACAATGACAATCTGTATGTAGGACTTGAATCTCGGTCTAAGGAGAATCCGGGATGCTGGGAATCCTACACGGACATCACCGTCAACCTCAATTCCCTTCCCCCGTTCCATGCTTATGTGGACAGCCGGGACTGCAACAGACATGTGTATGATTTCCTGACCAATAACAGAATAGCGGAGCCTGCCGGATTTGAATATCAGGGATTCAGAATGTTTCGCTTCAACCCTGACAGGTTGAAGGAACTCGCACCCGAACAGTTCAAGACAATCAGCGCCAAACTGCCACCACAGGATGACATGATAAAGGACATCATCTATCAGGAAAGACGTTTCCCTTTGAGAACTGTTCAAGACATTCACGGAATATATCTTGTTTCAAGCAAGGAACTGGAAGAATCTCTGATCGAAGGAGTACGGAACCTGGATGCTGCGGCAAATGAACTGCTGGATGGCATCTGCCTGTTCTGTTCCACACAGGAACTGCGCTATCTTACGGATGCAGAACTGATAGAAACAATCTACGCACAATAAAAAGGAGGAACAAATATGAAAACCGGAGACATTGTATTTCTGAGACGTCCCTATAAGGGATACCGTGCCGTCGAACTGATGGAAAGACTGGAATGCCGCTGGCTGGTCAGGATTGTTGAGAGCGGTCTTGAACTGGAGGTATATGAAGATGAACTTATATCAGAATTTTAATACGGATAAAGTGTTATGGAAAAATATCAGTTTGCATTCCATTCGGAAAAAATCGGCTATACCTCACCCCATATCGGCAAGGTCAGAAAAGCCATACACAGAAAAGTGGAAAAGGAAAAGTCTGCCGCCATAAAGAATGATATTGAGCTGCACATGTACAAGGTGCATGACGGCATACCGGTTCTCCTTAACACCTGCTACCTGTACGATGAAAAAGGATGTATGGTACACGGAAGTATCAAGGGAACCAAGGATTATCTGCTTGAGACATGGAGATACCATACAAACAGACATTCCAAAGGTTTCAGTTCCACAAGAATCAGACCCTGCACGACAAGCAGGGCTTTTTCGTTTGTATAACTCTTAAAATCAGGAATCATGAACCAGACATTACAACTTACAGACTATATTCCACAGTATGTAAGCCTCTACTACGTGGACTACCGGGATGATCTTGATGAGCATGAAGACATCCAGGAGGAATGTATCCGTTCCAACAATATGGAAAAACTCTATGAAAAGGCATACGAATGGTATGAGGAACAGGAAAGCTCAAACATGCACGACTATCTGGAGGAGACAAGAAAGAATATGGAAACGGACAATTTAGCCGGAGAGTTTGAAGAGCATGAAGATGAAATCAGGGAACTTATCTACGACCGGAACGATTCCGACCCGGTAAAGGATCTGATACGCAACTCATCCGTCACTAATTTCTTCTATTCGCTCGGAGTGGAAATCAGCGGATATCTGACCGGTTGTTCACTGCGGGGAGAATCAGTCGCCATGGCCTGCCATAAGGTACGTCGCGCACTGCATCTGAAAAAGGGGCAGTTTGACGAGAAGATTGAAGAACTGGTAGAGAATGCCACATACGGCGGAGAACTGCGCATCTACTTCAACGCCATGTTTGACAGGCTCATCAGCAAAGACCCTGAGAACGATTTCAAAAGCATCCGTTTCCACGGGAATGTAGTGGTGGCCATTGCCGACAGCCGGAACGGTTCCGGACATCATGTACGGATTCCGCTGGACATCACTTTCCCTTTCCGAAGGGAGAACCTGTTTGTCGATTCACAGGTACACTATTCCTATGCCAATGAAGTCTGCGGCATGACCAATGACTGGTGTGATTCCACAAAATGGGAAACAGGCATGATACCTTTTACCGGATCTGTCCGAAAAAGCCGGATGGCTGAATACAAGAAACAGGAAGCCGCTTATGAGCAGACATTCCGAGACGGGAAATGCACCTTCGGTGACATGAACTACAAACGCCACCGTGACGTGCGGTATTCGAATGAATATCCTGCCGGATGCAGGTGCCCTCATTGCGGTACATTCTGGATTGACTGAAAAAACATTTACCAACCAATAAATTCAAACGATATGAAAATCTGCTGTTCACAAGAACATTACGACAAGGTCGTACAGTATGCAAAATCAATCAATGACAAGACACTGGAAAACTGTCTTGAACGTCTCAAGCAATGGGAGAAAAACGAGAACCGTCCATGCGAAATCGAACTCTATTACGATCATGCGCCGTATTCGTTCGGATTCTGCGAACGTTATCCGGACGGGAATACAGGCATTGTCGGAGGACTGCTGTATCATGGAAATCCGGACGAATCCTTTGCCGTCATCATGGAACGTTTCCACGGATGGAGCATACATACCTGACATATATGCGACAGTCTGTATTAGGGAGCCTCATGCAATATGGGGTTCCCTTTTTTTATGCCGGAGACATGATGACAGCATCCTCATTTCTTGCTGCAAAAATAGCTGTTTGCCGCGCAACTCCCGCAAGGCGGCCCTGGCGGGCTGGTTGTCTGGAAAAAAATCATCCTCGCTTCGCTCCGGTATTTTTTTCCGCCAAGCCTTGCAGGGATGCGGGCAAACAGACAACAGGGACAACAAGAAATAAGAATGCCTGTACCTTACAGGCAGACAATGTATAACAATAAATATCAGAAGTCATGATTACAGACCAGAAGACACAGAACAGGCTTCACGCGGATACCGGAACGGAACTGTTCTCCATCAGACAAAGGAAGGAAGCCGTCACAAGGATGCTGGACATTCTGAAAGAGACTCCGGAATACCTGCAGGTTATGAACCATATACCGGCTTATGCCATGGATGACGATACGTCAGAATGGTGGAAATCGGAAGAATCGGAAAATTTCATGAACTCACTCCTGGAAGTGATGGAAAGCTATACTCCGGACGGATACAGGTTCGGACCGAAATCCGGCACGACTGACCTTTACGGCTACTGGGAAAGCAAGACCGGGCGGACAACCCTCTTCCATCTGCTTTTCAGTCTGGAAAGCGGATATGAATGGGGAAAAGGTCTTTCCCATGAGAAAACGGACGCATTCTACAAGGAAATAAAAGAGAAATTTCATGGAGAGGGATTCGACACGGACAGAACCGGCTGTACATCACAGACCATGTATCTTGTAAAAGGAAAGACACGCCTGTACGTGCATCCGATGGAAATAAGCGGCTACTGTGAAACACTGCATATTCCACAGATTACAGCCATACTGAAAAAAGGAGGCCGTACATTCCGTCTTGTAAAGGATACGATAGCGGAAGAGGTGTATTCCTTCACCGATGAAGAAGAACTGGAATATTACCGTGCCAGATACGGAACGTGCATCCACCGGAATATACTGGATGCCTTCAGCAACCGCCACGCAGGGAAAGAGGACATACTTTCCATGATGGCATCACGGATAAATGTGGCGACGACATCACATCTGCACGGTATCGGATATGATTCACCGGCATACAGGTTCGTGCATGAGGCATACGACAGACTGGTAAACAACGGAAAGCTGAAGGAGAATATCAGGAAGACAGGTTGCCGCAACATCATAATGGCCATTTCAAATACCAACGCAATATGAGACTGAATTACAATGATATGCTGCTTCTGGCAATATGGGAATACAACAGAAGACAGGACGAGGATCTGACCCTGGAACTGTTTCAGGAAACATTCGGACAGGTTCCCGGCGCACATTTCCATGACAAATGGGTGCATTATTACAACAAGAACCTGCTGATGATGGCCGCCTATTTCAGGGGTGAGGAAGAAAACGGCCAGAAATTCTGTGATATGATCACCCGACAGATTGAACGCTATACACAAAACAGGAGGAAAACAGGATGAATACAAAGATACGATATGACCTTGACAGTCTTGAACTGGCAAACGGTGACTTCGGGTATCCCATTACAGAAAAGGAAGTACGGAAAGTGAACCGTATGCTGGAACTGATGGAGAATGTCCGAAGCAGGCAGATGTGCCCGACAGAAGGAGACTGCGTGGAATTTGTCTCACGTTCTGGTGACTATTTCGGAAAAGCTCATATAGAACGGATAACAGGAAAATATGCGGATATATGCCTGATACCGGAAACGGTATTCTGTTTTGATGACATGGGAAAAGCCGCCTATGATACCACCGGAAGTCCCTGGACGCAGGTCAATATCCGGAACATGAAACCCGCAGGTACTGAAATCCGCATATTCAGGATATGGGGATTCGGGAAGCGCAGCAATACGGGCAGTCTAAGGTTCGACGCTCCGGTCAGGAAATGGGAATACAGAGAACCGAATCCGTTGTATGACGGTTACACCACCCGTAACTGGTTCCGCTATCATATCATGAAACACCGGGACAGGGAAAGGACAAGAGAATACACCTTCCGCAGCGATTCATTCACGCTATACAGCCGGAGCGAGCTGGACGAGCTGGCCGCAATCCTGAAAGGCAGACTCTACAAGGGAATCCTGCCTGACTCTCTTGTACTTTGGGGATACCGCATGGATATTAAGGAAATATCACGTGAGCAGTGGAACGGTATGGGACAGCACGGACAAATCCGCATGAAATTCATGGGATACGGTCCGGTCAGAATCCACACGGACAATGAAAACCATACCGTAACAGTATACAGAATCAACGACAGTCTATAACCAATTATAAAATAAAGGAATATGGCACGATATGAAATCTCCAACGAAGTCAGGCCGCTCGACAGGCTCATCACAGGCTTTGCCTCCTCATGCGGCTATGAAATACAGACCGTATTCAACGACCTGCTGCGTTTCATCATCCACGGTTTCTCTCCTGGAGCACCGCCAATAAGCAACTGGAAATACAAGCGTCAGCAAAACGCCTCGTTCATGGAAATGACAGCCGAATGGACACGTATCATGCAGAGGCAGATAGGCAGGTCGGGCTGGTTCGACGCTTTCGGTGAACTCCACATGGCCTACTGCTCAAAACCGGGACAGCAGGCAAACGGACAGTTCTTCACGCCGTCACATATCTGTGAACTCATGGTCATGTGCGCGGCAGGTAAAAAAGAGACCGGACAGAGGATGGGAGACCCTACATGCGGCAGCGGAAGGCTCCTGCTGGCATACCATGCGCACAATCCGGGAAACTATCTGGTCGGAGAAGACATCAGCCGGACCTGTTGCATGATGACCGTATGCAACATGCTCGTCCACGGATGTGTCGGGGAAGTGATCTGTCATGACAGTCTCCAGCCGAAGGCATTCACCGACGGATGGAAAGTCAACCAGGCTCTGCCCTTGACGGGAATACCTTCTATAAGACGCATGAAGGAAGAGGAATACAGGAATCCTCTTCCGGAAAATATCGGACGCTTCAAAGAGGCAGTCCGTATCATCAACCTATTGGACAAATAATTACCAACCATTTAAAAAATATAATTATGGAAGCTTTAGCAACATTGAACAATCAGAGACAGTTTGATTTCCAGAACAACGGAATCGAAGTAATGGACCTTGAAACACTACAGCGTACCTACAAGGAGAACGACATCTACGGCAATCCGGTCAGGGGAATCTACCACTACCAGGTCATCCAGCGCATGACGGACATCTGCCGCCGTCACAACCTGAACTACGAGGTGGAGGAAATCTTCGCCGCCCAGAACAAGAACCGGACACAGCCCGGAGTGGTCATCCTGCCGCAGGTGGAACAGACCTATGGAGAGAAAGCGGTAGAAGCACATGTACTGCGCAGAATATTCACCACCATCCGTATTCTGAACGGAGATACCGACGAACTGACAACCACACTCGTGGTAGCCTACCATCAGGACGGTATCCAGGCGGCAATAGGTCCCTGCGTACGTATCTGCCACAACCAGTGTATCCTTTCACCCGAACGAAGCGTTGCCAACTACGGTAAGGACAAGGTGACTACCGAGGAACTGTTCGGGAAGGTAGATGACTGGATGCGCAATTTTGAGCGTGACATGGATGCGGACAGAAGCCGAATCCAAAGGCTCAAGGAAAAGGTGTTGACACCCGGTGAATTATACATGATCATCGGTATGCTGACGGCTCTGCGTGTATCCCATGACAGTGCAGACAAAAGACTGGCATCACAGGTGGACACCTATCCGCTTAACCAGGGACAGATTTCCGTGTTTACGGAAGAACTGCTCAAACTCTCACTTGAACAGCCACGCATTACAGCGTGGGATGTCTACAATGTAGCGACAGAAATCTACAAGCCTGGAAAGACTGATTTTCCTGCCATGATTCCACAAAATGGAGCAATGGCCGATTTCCTGCTTTCATATAACCAGAATTAGAATCTGAGACCGAAGACAACAGGCCCGGTTCCGTCACCAGCGGAATCGGGCTTTGTATTTTATTAACTGTAATAATCAGATAAGATATGGCAGCAAGTAACAGAAAAAAGGCTGAAATGTATATCCTTTTCAGCTGCAACGCATGGCACGAATACAGTTCATTCGAGCCAAAGGCGGTCTTCTCTTCCATAGAAAAGGCAGCAGACTTCCTGCAAAAGAACAGAAGAAAACTGAAACTGGAGGAAGATGACATCGAATGTTTCAGACAGCACAGTCAGACTCAGGGCAGAAATACCAATTACCTGGTACAGTCCTGTCCCTATAATCCAGTCCGTGCAAGAGACTTGGAATGACAAAGAAACAATCATATAAAAATATACGACTATGACAAATGATGAAAACACTTACATCGGAATGTCCCTGCCGGAAGGAATACGGTACATCACCGTTTTTGAAAAAGGGGATTTTGAAAACTGCGGAAGAATACTCAGGACATTCTATCGTACGGAAGACAGGGTGAGAAAATTGCTCGCTTTGGGAAACCTGCTCCATCTGGGAGGCAGTCTCTCATCAAATGAAAACAAGACAAGCTGTTGGCCTTTGAATAATGGGAATCCCATTCACGAAGCAAAGGAAATATCAGGCAAGGAAAAGTTCTTCCTGCTCGGTGACTGGACTTACCTGTATGAAAATGGCAGATGGTTTCTGGGCTATGAAGGAAAAATCTATGAAATCAGCAATCCTGAATTTTCTGTCTTTGTTCCCGACAAGGACCATACACCTTCCCCTCTGGACAAAGGACTTTCCTTTGCCGTAATCGGCGAAACGGGAAAACTGGAATTCACTCCGGAAATTGTCAACGGATGGGATACCTGGAAAAGCCTTCCCAAAAGAGTCAGTGAAAAAGGAAAAACGGTATATATATTCCGCAAAACACAACTTATAAAAGTCATCAAACCTAAAAAACTGGAATCATGAAAGAAATCAATATGACAAAGGCTATATCATGTATGCCGGACAAATTCATCACAATGGAAATGGTTGAACTGGCAGCGACCGAACACCGTCCGGAACTGGTCAACTATCTGCCGGAGAAATATATTACTTCTGAAATACTTGACAGTATCTTCAAAACAGATGATTACGGATGGCGTTCCTGGCAGCTTTCGAAGATACCTGAAGAAAAACGTAACCGCCAGATTTGTCGTAAGCGCCTGAGTAAGTACATCTTCTACAGTTCATTTTCCCTCCTTACTTTTGCTACAAAAAAATAATATCCTATGATGCAGCGACGTAAACACATGATGAGCAGAGAAAAATTTATCTCCGTTCTTTTCCGCCAGCAGCAGAGTGGTTTGTCCATTGCTGATTTTTGTGAGAATGAAGGTTATAGCCGTAGTAGATTCTATCTTTGGAAACAAAAATACGGTATAACGGAGCGGGAGTTATTGGCAGAAGCCTCCCGCTTAGGGGTTAAAGACAGCTTTGTCCCCATAGTAATCAATGGCGACACGCCATCCCCCGGTATATCTCACGAGACTCCCCTGCCATCTCCCCAGCCTAGCGTCCCCTTTCCCTTGAAAGGAAAGGACAGCTCTGAAATATCCTTGGAATTACCCAACGGATTGAAGTTGAAGTTTAAAGGGTCTTCCGGCTGTGAAGCTGCCCTGAATCTGATCTCTAAAATATATAATGCCAATGTTCTGCCTAAATGACAGCATGAGATATTTCCTATGCCCCGGTTATACGGACATGAGGAAAGGTATGTTCACTCTTTGCGGCCTTGTGCATGAGAGGATGGGAGGCGACATCAGAAGTGGGGACGTATTCATTTTCTACAACCGTTTCCGGACCAAGATAAAATTGCTCCATGCCGAACCGGGCGGTCTGGTCCTTTACGAGAAACTGCTTGAAGAAGGCACCTTCAAGATACCCGCCTATGATCCTGCCACCCGTTCTTACCCCATGACCTGGAGTGACCTGGTCGTTATGGTGGAAGGCATCAATGAAGATGTCAGCAAAGGCAGGCAAAGACGGCTTTCCAATTTGAAAAAGCATTGGTAAACAGTTGTAAACAAACAGCTTGAAGGCTTGTTTTTCTTATAGCTTTTCGCTATCTTTATATCATCAAAAAAGGATATTGAATGGCAAAAGAAGATGCAACCGGACAAGCTGTGGAATCCTCAATGGAACAGCTGCTGGATATCAACCGTAAACAGAGTGAGATCATCTCGGCCCAGGCAAGGACCATAGAAGAGCTCCGGGGTACGATAGTTGAGCTGAACGCCTCCCTGGCATGGCTGAAGAGGAAGGTGTTCGGAAAGATGAGTGAGAAATGCAAGCCTGTCGATAACGGAGACCCGAAGCTCCCTTTTGACTATGGCGACCTGGAACAGATAGAGGCGGAAATCGAAGAGGCCCGGAGCAGGGCGGCTGAACAGATTACCGTCCCCAAGTCCCGGGCCGCCAATAAAACGCCACGCCGTAACCGGGTCGTCATGAATAACCTTCCGGTTGTAACAGTCGTCATCGAACCGGAGAATGTCGATTTAAGCAGATACGTCAAGATAGGCGAGGAACATACCAGGACCCTTGAGATGAAACCCGGCTACCTCTATGTGAAAGACACGGTACGTCCCACATATGCCCTGAAAAATGAAATGGAGGCCGTTGACAACGGAGAAAAGGCTGTAATAACCGCTCCCATGCCACTGATGCCCATATATAAAGGCATGCCCGGGGCTTCCATGCTCGCTGAGGTCCTTTTACAGAAGTACGAATATCATGTCCCGTTCTACCGACAAGTGAAACAGCTGGAACATCTGGGTGTGAAACTGTCCAGAAACACATTGGACGGCTGGTTCAGACCGGTCTGCGAACTTCTCAGACCACTTTATCTGGAACTCAGGAAGAAAGTACTGGCCGCAGATTACCTCCAGGTTGACGAGACCACGCTTCCGGTTATAAACCATGAGAGGCATAAAGCCGCAAAAGAATACATCTGGATAGTCCGAGCGGCTGTGCCGCGTCTGCTCTTCTTCCATTACGACAACGGATCGCGTTCACAAAAAGTTGCGGTCAGGCTTTTGAAAAACTTCAAAGGATATCTCCAAAGTGACGGCCATCCTATTTATGACGCCTTTGAGGATAGAGAGGACGTGTGCCTGTGTGGCTGTCTCGCACATATCCGCAGGCATATAGAGCTGTGCAAGGAAGAAAATCCGGAATATGCCATGCAGGGACTCAAATTTATCCAGGATATGTATAATGTGGAATACATGGCGGATAAACAGGAACTCCCGTATGAAAAACGTGCTGAATTACGTCAACGTCTATCCGAGCCGATACTTGACAGCTTTGAACTTTGGCTTAAAAACACATACCCTAAAGTTCTAAAACGAAGTCTTATAGGGAAAGCCATAGCCTATGCCTACTCCCTGCTGCCAAGAATGAAACCGTATCTCCATGACGGAAGAATCTTTATAGACAACAACCGCTGTGAGAATGCCCTGAGGCCACTGGTCATATCAAGAAAGAACATGCTGTTCTGCGGAAATCACGAAGCTGCTGAGAATACGGCTATAATCTGCTCCTTGCTTGGCTCATGTAAGGAACGTGGTGTCAACCCCAGAGAGTGGCTGAATGATGTGATCAGTAAACTCCCCTATTATCTGGCACCCAAATCAGACAGAGACCTGAAGGAACTGCTACCGGATGTATGGAGAAAATAATCGGGACAGTTCCGGGAAAATGCAGGAAAAAACGGGAAAAAGCGAGATTGACACTCAATAACAACCCTGAGATAAGTTGGCATATGAAAAAATCGAGACGCACTTACAATGGAGTGCACCTCAATAAAAAATCGAATACACAAGATGTAGTTGAGCAGTCGCTTACGATTTGTCTAAGGGCAATAAAGGCCGAAAAGAGTAATTTTCCTGACATACCGGAAAAATACAGGAACAGTGACATACTTGAATCGCTGTTCGCACACAGGAATTTCATGCACTACCTGCATCTGATACCTTCATCCTCATGGAACAACGGAACAGTCCGTGATGCAATATACTCCCTTTACCGTGACGTACAGCAAAACGGAGGTTACCGGTACTGTTCAGAGAGGTATGAACAGCAGTTCTTATATGAAACAAGCGTCATGCTTTCTTTCGTTCCGCGACAAGCCAAGGATTTCAGACTTTGGAAAGAACTGATCCATGACGGACGTATCGCAACCATGACTATCGACAAAATGATGCCTAAATGTTTCAAACAGGCAGCATACTACAAGGAATGGGCCATACGCTGTATCAAGGAAGTGGATACACGCTAGCTTGACTATGACACCGTATGGAAGGCCATCTGTCACAAGACAGGCAACCTGCATGGCATTTTCGATTCATACGGACATTACGAGTGGTTCTCCAAACATGCGGATGATGCCATGGCTGACAAAGCAATGGAGCTGGAACCTAACCTGTTTAACAAACTTCCCAGACGGTTCCGGACACCGGAAAGACTTATTCATACACTTGAAGTAAAAAGAGAAATCAACAGTTACAACTTCATTCTTGAACCGAACCTGATGACGAAAGAGGTTTGTATGGCACTGGCCAGAAGGGATTCGTTCTACCCTGATATTCCATCGGAACGCTGGACCAGGGAACTTGTGGAATATTTCACCGAATACGGCCATAGTCTGCGCTGGCTCCCTCAACTGCCGAAGAAACTACAGACCAGAAAACTTGCCGAGAAGGTTCTGAAGGAGAAGCCTCAATACTTCCATTATCTGCGGATGGAATTCATCACACCTGAAATGTCCAGGCTGTTATGTCAAAAAGACCAGGATAATATCCGTCATTTCAAGGAACGGGTCATGGAGTTCCAAAAATATACAGGGCTTCCAGCCGAATTCTATGGATGTGAAACGGATTTCAAGCATATCAGGGACCGTGATGACAGCCGCCGATACTGCCGTATAGGACTCGCTTACATCGCCTTACAAAAATGTAAACGCGGATGGCATGAAAGTGAATATTATCTTATCATGACACGCCATCCCAACCGATATATGCCTGCCAAGACAGTGTTCAGAAAACAGATTACTACATTCCACCGGACATGGCTGGAAAAGACAATATGTGACAACGACCCGCAATTCCGGATTCCGAAGATTCAAAAGGATTTGAAAGATGTACAAGCCATGCGGTATTATGAGGTGGAACATATCCGTACTATACTGGGTTGCGAAATATTCCGCAACTCTTTCATGGGGCAGACAGTGGAATACTGTATCCGCAAGGACGGGCTGACCTACCATGACAGGAACATGGAAAGGCTCGCCTCCGGCCTGCAATACAAGATCCGTCAATTGAAGGAGCAGGCTGTACTCCCCAAAGGAACAGATGACTCTATGGAAATCAATGCAGAAACGGTACACCGCAATATGGGGTATTGTCTGATTGGAATAGAAGCCTTTGCGGAAGACTACGGACTGGACATAGCCCGGACCTATACCCTGAAAGAGCTGAAGGACGTTATCCATGAACAGGGATACAAGCCTTCACTGGAGAAATACAAAAAAGAAGTCCAACATCTAAATCTTATCTGAATATGAATATTTTCCAAAAAAGAATTGAAAACCTGTGCGATGAAATCATCGGCAGGATACTTGCACTGATGAAGGTAAACTCGGTTTCCGAAGTAATACTGACAGACAATGACAATCCGGTTTACGTAATCTGGTTTGACAAGACAGGCGATCCGTGCGAATGCTCGGTACACAAGGTAACTGCTGTCGGAAAAGGAATCACACTTGAAGTCCATGATAAGATAACCGGAGAAAATTACAAGGTAACAAGCCGCCATGAGGCGGCTCTAGCCAATCCGGTATGGCTTAACGATATTCTGGAAGCCATAACAAACATCTTCCATATAAAAGAAGATAATGTTATATGCTGCAAATGCGGAAGTACAAACGTAACCTGTGAAGCGATGATAAATCCCAATACAAAGGACTTTGACCACTATACAGATGACTCTTTTCAGTATGGGTGGTGCGACAACTGTAAAACCGGAGTAGTCATAAGCGACACATCTGAAGTAAAGAAGGGAATATCTCAGAAATATAAAGAGTTTACAGAGACTTACAATACCGAACCGCAACTGGCCTTATGCCGTATCATCTGGAAAGATGATATGAAAGAAACGGAAGTTTCCATAGCACTCGAAAACATTCCGGAAGAGCATGATGACGCCATCTTCTTCTATTGCGACAGCCTGTCCGATTTCATGGCGTTGGCAGAATACGGAGGAGAAGACTTCATCGTTACGGAATGTTTTAACTTTACCAACTTGGAAAATGAGGAATAATTTATTTTCATCTTTTCAAAGTTGCCTGATATGTAAACTTTATATATATTTGCGTCATGAAACAGGAACGGACCATATCAGCCTACAAGAATTATTTTATGGACTTTATCTCATCTCTCAGAAAAGAGGAAGCCCGTAAGATATACTACATTCTTGATATGCTGAAAGTACAGGAAAGGGTAAGCAGCAAGTTCGTAAAGTATCTGCGTGAAGAGCTCTATGAAATCCGTGCTGAATATGGAGGCAATATCTTCAGGGTATTCTTCATATTTGATGACGGGAACATCGTAATCCTGTTCAACGGATTTCAGAAAAAGACACAGAAGACACCGCCTTCTGAAATAGAAAAAGCATTAAAGATAAAGGAGGAGTATTATGAAAGCAAGAAATGAAAACCTGACCAGCATCGATGCTATCATGGATGCGGAATTCGGCAAGCCGGGAACACCTGAACGTGAGGAGTTCCGTAAGGAGGCATACGCCTACTGCATGGGACAGATTATATGCGATGCCAGAAAGAAGGAAAAGATGACCCAGTCCGAACTGGCTGAAAAAATCGGGACCAACAAGTCCTATATCTCCAGAATAGAAAAAGGTATTGTAGATCCGGGTATCAGTACGTTCTGCCGTATCATTGATGCACTCGGATTGAAGATTGAAATTGTCAAACCGGTATTATAATGGAAAATTATCAGGAAAAAGCCAAAGAAAACTTTTATCGTAACCGTCCGTACGGCATTCATATTGATTATGCCCAAAAAGGATTTGTATTGTTCAATCATTATATAAACAGTCTTGGGAAACAGGAAACCGGTTCTATTGAAGGACTTCCTCTTGAAAAATTTGAGGATGTGGACGCAATACCATTGAACGGTAAGATTATAAAAAATGGCAACCGGACAATAGACATCTATTTCTATACGGAAGATTCAAATCCTTACAGAAATATGAAGCTGGATATGGATGCTCTGAAACAGTATAATCGGTTCATTTATCCCCTGTCACTTTTTCTGAACAGAACATTATAACAGAACAGCCGTGAACTTTTCATAATTCACGGCTGTTCTGTTCTTTTTCATTGTATAAACAATAACTTGTATTCTTCTTTTCTTCTCCTTTCTATTGACGGAATTTTCTTTCCCTTATAGTGACAATATCGTATGAAGTCCGCATAAATGTCCCGGTTACCGGCTTCCAGTTTCCTTATCAACGTGCTTTTGGGCATCCTGCCATAACCGAGCAACTTATATGGTCCCACCTGGTATGCCAGACATGCAACCAAAAGCGAATCCTTTCCCAGATGACGGAACAACGCACACATTTCCTTCAGGTCTTTTCTCAAAATACTGTCTCCCTCACTTTCTGTCAGTCTGGCGGGAAACTTTTCCCCTTTTCTGATACGGTGACCGTATGCAACATACGGATGATGTTCCGGACCATGCCATCCTTCATATTTCTTGATACACCTGACAGCCGTTTCCCAACGTGAGTCTTCCACATTCTCCTGTGCACGCAGGGAAGTTACCGTCATGGCCAGTACCACCAATGGCAGTACTGACCTTAGAAGTCTAACGGTTATTATAGGGCACCTCCTTCCTGAACTGACAAAGAATCTTCCACAGTACCTGTTTCTTCATCACCTGCATCGTTGAAGTCAAATTCCATTTCTGTCATGTTTCCCCAGTTGTCCTCGACAACGACAATGAAGTTCTGCGCCTCGTCACATAGTGAAGTATAATACAGCCTGAACTTCCGGTCCTCCAGCAGATAACGGTCATTCGGCTTGAATTCAAGACCGTTGTCCAGTTTCAGGGAACCTTCCCCGTCATATTGGAAATAACGGATCGTATAGACCGTACCGTCAAAATCGCCCTCACTTTTGAGTTCACACCGTATTTCCGCCGTCTCATTCCTGTTCAGTTCCTTTGGAACCGGCATTGTTTCCACGTTAAACGGATAACTCTGCTGGATTTCCAGCTCGGATTCACACGAAGTCAGTATAAAACTGACCAGACCCATGCAGAACATGGCAATCTTGCCTGCCAGTCCAAATTCTTTTCTCATATTCTTTTCTGTCTTCATTTGTTTTCCTTTGTTTTTGTCAGATATTCATTCAAGTCCTTAAATCCATCATACAGACCGGAACAGTCCGTAACCTTATTCCCGAAATGTATGTTCAAAGTCTCCAGTGCAGTAATCCCGGCCCGATCACGGTCAAGAAAGCACAGGATTTTACCGTAACCCTCCAGAACGGCATACGACCGTTCCAGATTGGATACAGAGTTCAGCACCAGGCAGTCCTCGTCCGTCACAGTCCGCAATACCAATGCAGAAAGGAAATCCACAAATCCTTCAAACACACAGCACGTATCATTTTTCTTTCCAGACAGGGACACACAGGAAATGTCCTTGGGAGAGATGCATCCCTTGAACATCGGGTTACGCAGTTCATAACCGCCGCTCCGGTTCATGAAGCCTATGGCAAAATACCGTTTGCCCCGTATTCCATATGCCACTTCCTTGCAGAATCTCCCGGCTATGGCCGGATCAATGCCTCTCTCTTTCAAATAAGCTTTCAATGCCTCATGACTCAGTTCCGCCACTTTCACGTCCTCGAATCCGGAAACGCGGGGTATCTTCTTACGTTCCTGTAAAGGCCGGAGGGGAAGGATGCCGGATTTCCCAGAAAGGAACTCCAGTTGCTCCATAAAATCGGCACTTCCGGTCAGTTCTCCGGCAAGATGGAAGATGTCACCTCCCTTTCCGAGGCCAAAATCAAACCAGACATTCCGCTGCGTATCCACCTTGAAGGATGCGGTTCTCTCATTTCTGAAAGGGGATCTGAACCAGACATCATTTCCTTTACGGGATACAGGCATATGCCCCAGATCTTCAAGAAAACCGACAAGGGAAATCCGTCTAATCTGTTCCAGTTCCATAACCCGCTAATTTATCATAAAACGAATGCCGATTCCATACTGGGTATGGCAATGTCCAAGACTTCCGCCCCACAGGAAACGCTCACGCAAGGAAGCCGTCAATGCCACACGGTCGGCAAGGTACAGTTCCATTTCCAGCGTCAGGGCACAACCGTACACAAAGGCATCGCCGTTTTTCAGGGTGGCTCCGTCATAGAGCTTTTTATCGGACCAGTTTACCGTCTCATATCCGGCCAGTGCCGATCCTCCCAGATTGAGGAAGAACACTTTTCCCGCATTGGAAAGGAAATTCAGGTAATATCCGCCTTCTGCCGTAAACTGCGCCGAAGGGATGGTCACATGACGGTAACCGTGTTTCATGTGCAGGTATTCCGCTCCATATACCCATTTGTTCCCGCCTTTGGCATAACTTGAAAGTGTCATTCCCATATAGTATCCGTTATCGGAAGCCATACCTCCACGCATTTCCACACCCTGCATCCTTGGCAGAATCCGCTGGGCGTCTGCCTGCCCTACGGAAAGGACAAGCAGCAATGCCAGCATATACAATACTTTCGTTCTCATCGCACCTTCAGTTCGTTAATGGTTTCCGCACGCACCAGGTCTTCGTTGACCACCTCAAAACTCTGGTGACGGCCGCCCTGTTTCTCATACATCTCCACAACCAGTTTCTTGTCGTCCGGTATCGTAAACTTGGGAAGGGCGAATACCGTGCATTCCGAATCCCTGCCGTTTACACGTGTCACATAATTATAGGCACGCAGCGGATAAATCACCTGCTCCTGCATGGCCGTACGCTTCATCACCTTTTTGTCCACCACCTTGAACGTAATGAAATCCACGTCAAAGGGCACATTCGAGGAGTTCTTTACCTGGGTATGGAAATAAAGCAGGTCATTATGGGTGTACAGCCCTTTGAGCAGATACTGGATACCGAAACGCTTGCAGCCGATATGACGGATACGGCGTTTGTCATTCTCATACACGGATTTCATGATAAGACGTACCAGACGGGGGGATTCGTTATCCAACTCGGTCAGATAGATTTCCATGGCATTGTTGGGATGGTTCACCGATTCTCCGTCATGGATGAAATCACACATCTCCACATTCAGCAGCAACGGCTCATCGGCATACTTCACGTTGAAGGTATAGAAGTTCCCGTCTTCGGTTATTACAGACATATTGGTCTCCTCCCTGAAATTGCGTGTCGTGGCCTTTACTCGGATTACATTCTCGGCACCGTCGGCCTTGCCGGCTATCAGGTTTGTAGAACCAAGATCCACATACTTGACCGGAGCAGGGAAAATGACATGGACAGTCTTGTCATACGTTATTTCCAGTCCATGCGGCGGAATCATCTGGCTGAAACCGATCTTACGGGTCAGCCCCTCATAATAATCACCGCTACTCTGCTGCGCCCAGGCAGCCGATACGCCCAGTAAAAGGGCAAACATCATCAGAATCTTCTTCATGTGCTTTTGTTTAATGGTTGTCTTTTCTTTCATAGTTTCCTGTATTTCATTTCTCCGGTGAATGGAGCAGTACCCGGTGTCCGGCCTTCAAAGTAATCTTTACCGTACGCATCCGTTTGGATATGTACTGGGAAACGCCCTGTATTACACCTTTTCCCAGATCGGAGGCAATCTGCGCCCCGGCATCGGTGGAAATGTTGATGCTGCTGTTCATCGAGGTTCCCATATTGGCGGCAATCTCTCTGGCAGCGTCATATTCCAGTGACCCCGGCATCGCTTCGAGAATACCGTCGCTTATCATAATGATTTTCTCGCCGTCCCACATTTTCCGCGACATCAGAACCGGCTCCGCGTTCTGTACAATTCCCATCGGCAGTCCGCCTGCTTCCAGAAACTCAACACCCTCACGCCCCAGAATAAAGGTCGGCACCGCGCCCAGCTTCATCGCTTCCAGCACACCTGTCCCCAGATCGATACAACATAGATCGATTGTTGCCGGATTCTGCTCCGTGCCTGCCAGCAAAAGCACCGTATTTACCAATTTGAGCGCCGATCGTGCCGAAAATCCCGTCTCCAGCAGGCGCTGGGTCAGCTCAATGACCTTCTCGCTGTCCTCACTGGCGCTTCTGCCGCTTCCCATGCCGTCCGACAGGCTCATAATCACCTGCCCCGGAAGTCCGGTCTGCACCGTACACGTATCGCCTGAAATCGGTTCACCCTCCCTGGGGCTGCACGCCATGCCGTACACCACCCGGTATTTACCTTCTTCCACAAAACGGAAGGTCGCCGCATTGCGGGTGATCAGGCTTTTGCTGTCTTTCGCCACACTCCAGTGGCTTCCGGCGATCGCGCGTCCCAGAAGTTCCGCCACATCCCGCGCCGTCATGCATCGCCCGTTGACGCTGCGGAGTGTGAGAAACGCCTCCTTCTGCTGATTTTCATATTGAAGCACCAGCATGTTGTCCACGCGCAGATGGCTTCTGCGGAGCATCCCTGAAAGCATCTCCTCCCAAGATGCCGTCACATCCGCCGCCTGTTCCATCTGGTTGGAAAATTCCTCCAGAATCGCCGCCAGCTCCCGGAACTGGACGATCACCGCGTCCCGGCTTTCCAGAAAACGGTTTTTCCACCCCAGATTCATCGTCGCCCGCCCGAGACTCCGGTTCAATTCCCGCAAATATGCCTCTCTCTGGGAACAGATCTCATGAAACAGGCGAGGCATGTCCTCCAGGTCGATTTTCCCTTTCTGCTCGAACGTCCGAAGCAGATAATAGAGATAATAACTGTCGTCCCGGCGGCTGCCATAATACAGGTTGCACCGTGTACAATCGCCGCATACCGCCGACGCCGCCGTCTGCATTGCCGCCAGCCCGTCCTCCTTCGTCAGATGCCCCTGCCCGCCGATCTCATCCGCAAACGCCTGCGCCAGACCGCCCAGCGACAGTGCCATGCTCTTTAAACGTCTTGCCGTGTAGACGTTGACATCCGCCATATCTCTATGTAAAGTTCTCCGTTTAAGCACAAAAAATCCCTCCTAACCTGTATAACGCCATTATATACAGGCTGGAGAGAAATATTTGTCAAACGGACAGAGCAAAACCAGGGAAAACTTCGACATTTTCCGACCTATCTATGAACACTGCTCCCCCGTGTGCCATACTCCAGGCATTCTATGATGTGCTGCAAGTCTAATTCGGATTCGACGGCTTGAGCAGGATCTCATTGCGGTTTACAAGCCCCAGCTTCTCCTTCGCTACCTTCTCGATATACTGCTTGGTCTGCACGTATACGCGGTATTCCTCAAGCTGTTTGGCACGTTCTTCTTCTTTCGCAACCTGCGCCTCCAGATTTTCCTCACGAATTGAATAACTCCTATCCTTTTCCTTGAGATCGATGCCCTTGATGTGCACGGCAACCGCCAGACTCAGCACTACCATCGTAACGCCCACCAGCGCCATCCGGTTGTTTAAATTATCCTTTTTCTTTTTCCGCACATTTCCACCCGGTCTGCCTTCCGACATCTGTCTACGCATTCTCATCTCACTTCCTTTCCATGTTTTCTGCCTGTCCCCTTGTTGTACGTTTCTTTCCGGTCTTCTGGCTTTTTTTGCCTCTTCTTTTCATTTTAATCCATCCGCTGCATTTTTTCAATACCGCAAACAAAAGACGGCTGCCCGTCCGGTCATAAAACACCATGCCGCCGAGCACGCCCGCCACCGCATAGCCGCGCAGAACTCCGTCATTCTGCCCGAACAAAAGCCGGAACGTCGCAAAGCTGGCAAAGAGCCAATACGCCGCATCCTCCATGCCTGTCCAAAATGAGCCGTGCCGTACCAGCCACCGGAAGATCCTAAGCCCGTCATACATCATCATCAGCGCGATTCCCGTACACACACTGCCGCCAAGCAGCCATATTTCCCCTCTCACCGTCCCGCTCATCCGCCACCGCCTAACGAAACAGCCGTCCAAAGAACGACTCCTGCGATTTCCGGTGGGACTCGTTGCAGGAATACGAAAAGCTTTCAAACTCGCCCTCAATATCCACTTCGCCCTTTTCCAACGTCAGACGGCTCACATGCAGCGCCTTCCCACGCACCGTCAGAAGCCCCATGTTTGTATCGAGAATCATCTGGTTCTCATCAAATGACACCACATCCTGGATCCCCGTCACACTCCCCTTTTCCCGGTTCAGAAGCTCCAGCTTGTGAGGTCTGGCATCCAATTTTTCTTCCATGCAAAAAACCTCCCAATTTATCTAACTTATAGCCTATAGCTGCCTATTGTTAAATATATTGGGAGGTTTTCCGGTTTATGAATGATTATCTGGCCGGTTCCCAGACACCGTCTGCATTTACATAATAGCCGTCCGGTGTCCACTCAGCCATATAAAGGGAGCCGTATGGACGCCCTGCGCCCTCCATGTAAACCCAGGTTTTTAATGCTTCATCATACGCCCAGGTCGGCTGCGGTGCATACGGATTTAAGTATACATATCCTAAATCCGGAATCAGCTGCCACTCCGTCAGCATCTCTCCCGTTGCCGGATCCAGATAATACCATCTGCCGTCCTGCGGATCCAGATACCAGCCCGTCCGCATGCCTGTGTTTTCGTCCACATAGTACCATTCGCCTGCGCTGTAATCATAGACCCAGCCCGTCCGGATATATCCGTCGGCTCCAAACGCCCACCATGCGCCCCGGAGCTGTTTCCACACAACCTGTTCAACCTGCCTGCCGGTCGCCGGATCTAGAACCAGGCTTCCCGACAGATATGTACCATTTGACAGGCGGTAGCGCCATCCGGTGCTCTCTTTTACCCATGTGCTGGTACTTCTGTCGCGGCCGGAAGTGGCCGTTCCCTGCGGATTGCCTGGAGTAGACGGGGTCGGATTCGATGGATCCGGTTTCGTCGGATTGGACGGGGCAGACGATGCTTTCTTTGTCTGGATCGCGACCGCCTCGCTGGCTGCTGATGCCATCGTATTAACACCCTCTTTGAGTCTCACATAGAACTTGTAAGTTGTTTCCGGTGTCAGCCCGGTAAATACCGGTGAATCCTGCCATTCTCCCTGATCCGCGCAGTATTCCAGTTCATATCCCGCCGGAATCGCGGTTCCATCCACAAATGCAGACGGCGCTTTCAGGGTCACGCTGGTGTCTGTCCACGCTGCTGCCTGCGGTGCTTTCGGGGTCTTTGTTCCTATTTTTTTGATCGTCAGGCGCACTGTAATCGGATCACTCTTATAATTTACGTTACTGTCCGGGATCTTAATCCTACAGGAATACATTCCCGCATTGGTCGGCGGTGTCATGCTGGAATAAACGGTTCCATTCACACCTTCATAGTGCACCTCATACTGACCCTGAAACTGTTCCGAAAGATCATATTCGCCTATGGTTGCCTGAATTCCATCCCCAACAGACTTCGGCGTGCCATCGTAATCAACCTCTTTATCCGTACCATTCAGTGCAACCTTATCTTTGTCCCCAAAATACACATGTGTCTCAACATCCTGCGCCGGCATCTTAAAGGAAGCGGTCCATTTGCCGCCTGATTCGGTAAATTTCGGCGGGTAAACAACTATAAGTAAACCACCGCTGTATGTAAGGCATGCATTCTTGTTCTGCATCTCCTTCATCTGCTCAACACCTGCATCTGTCAAGGTCGCCGTTACCAGCTCCCCGGCTTTTGCCGTAATCTTGTCCAACGTATAATAAGAACTGCTTTCCAGCTTCTGCGTAATTGAAAATACTGCATTCAGATCATCCTGGACCTCGATATCCACAGCTACCATGCCCGGTCCATCTAAGTATACATAGAGAGTCGGGAGACCGGTTGTATTATCTTTTTCGATGTAATAATCGCCGTTCTTTTTAAGTTCTGCTCTACTATTTACCTTGTTCGGTGTAACTGAACCTTTCTTATACAGCGACATTGATTTTATATTAAATTCTTTAAACCGCTTGCCATTGATAATCTTTGTTACTTTCAGAGAACCAATATGGTCGCCTCCACTCCACTCCCTGGTTTCAAAGGCTGCCGTTGTTCCCCAGGTACCCCATTCCTGCCCTACGAACCAGGTGTACTGGTACGCGTTCATATTTTCCGCATAGGAAACCTGTACGGAGGCATTTGAACACGGCATCGTAAAGCAATACACCGTTGGATTCTCCAGATTGCAAATTGCCGCATCCACATTTGAATCATTCCCATCGGTAATTGTTACTTTGCTTACGATATCATCCCGATCCAGACCCGTAAATGCAAGGTAAACTTTTTCTCCGGCTTTCTGTGAAAATGTAAATGTACTAGTTTCACTACCTGTCGTAGGAATTGGATTTGTTCCCTTTTTTGCATCATCCATGGATGCATACGCTTTCACGACTGCATTCAGGGAGTTTATCGTATTCTCCCGTTCTACTGTAACGGTGTGCTCCGCCGTATCAACTGTCAGATTGCATACTGCCTCCTTGGAAGAATCCGCCACGCTGGTGGCCGTGATCGTATAGATTCCCGCTTTTGCCACATCCGCAGCAGTTACCCGTCCGTCCTCTACCTTGACTGCCGGATCACTGCTTTTCCACTCCACATCTCTGGACGCTCCGTTTACCACATCGACGGTCGCAGTGAGCCGGACGCTTCCTCTCGGGTAAATCGTCTCATTGGTCTTATCCAGCGTAATTCCGGTAACCGAAGGTGTCAGATCCAGCGTCAGATCCGGACGTAAAGTCTGGTTTTTCAGAATCGGGAAAGCATACTCGCCGGTTGAATCCATCGTCCAGGTAGAATCAAAATTCCAGCCCAGCTTTTTATAAAATTCCGGATCTTTCAGGTCTTCCGCCGTTGCGTCCGCTCCATATAGCTTGTCTGCCCCCATCGTATCTGGATCCGGGGTCAAAATCGTTCCATCTGATTTTCTCGCAACTGTGCCGGCAAAGCCGTAGTTATCCCGGCAGCTTCCCGTTGTTCCGCCAATCCGGTTGAGCGATCGCATCTCCGGGAAAATGCTGACACAAGAGGAAATCGAACCGTTGGCGGAAATGCCTGCCACGGATGCGCCAATGGGATTTTTGGGCAGAGCTTCGCCTGCCGCGTAGCTGTGGGAGATCTTTACTTTACTGTCATTTCCGCATCCTACCAGTCCGCCAATAGAATTTCCCGCTTCAACGTCCATATCCACAACTGCATAGCTGTTGTCAATTGTTGTACTTCCACCGGTCCAACCGACCAAACCACCTGCAAAGCCACTGCTGGCGGTTCCCTTGATTTCAGCATCTGCATAGCAGGACTTAATATTTACCGAATAATTATACTTCCCCCTTACATTTCCAATCAAACCACCTGCCGATTCAATCTTATTCGTTCCATCTGCAGTTTCGATTGTTCCACTGACGTAACAATTTTCTACCGTCAGAGAACCATATACATCACCAACCAGGATGCCGACTCTCGCCCCATCGCGGGAAGCTTTAACCACCGCATTTTCTATGGTCAGATTCTTAATTTCACAATTCGAAGAAATTGCTCGAAACAATCCCACATAAACTTCGCCGACCGCATTCAAGCCTCGAATCATATGTCCGCATCCATCAAATTCAGCTCCGGCATTAGGAATCGAAGTAAACTCGTGACCGCCCATATCAATATCGCACATCAGTTTCGCTTTCCAGTTTGAAATCTTCGTATTTCTAAAATACGCAAGCTCTGCCCCTGTACTAATTTGATAATAACCATGTTCGTCTTTGGTCGGTTCCACAGCCGTTATTCCATCCCACTGATCCTGCACCCATACCGCCTTAAATGCTACATTTCTATTTGGCATTGTATAATCTGCACCGCTGGCATATGTAGTACTTCCGTCACTCCAGCCTTTAAAATTCATGCCATATACCTTAAAGGTATTCTCCGGAAGCGTAATCACAGTTCCGGCTGCGGCATTTCCCAGGGTCGGCGCATCTCCCTGTGAATCCTGGCGTCCGGATGCAAAGGTAATTGCATACTTCGCCGCGATTGGAAGATTTATTTCGATTGTTTCTGTTGACGCGCCCTCAGAGGTATCGCTCAAAACAATCATTCCCGTGATACTTCCGTTTTGTCCCGGTTCTTTGCCATCCGTTGCTGGTGTTAGATGGAACCCTTCTTCAGCGGACCAGTCCGCATGAATTTTTTGATTTGTGATAACGTTCTGTACAACCTGCAAAATTTCATTCGCTGTTGTCTCATTTGTCACTGTCATCGCCTGCAGCGCTGCCCGTGCCGCTGTTTTGACATCCTCTAAGGTCTGCTCTGAAAATTCATAATTTCCACTCTTCGTCTCCTCGCTGTCACCATAGGTTGAACCATCTCCCGTTGCTTGAACTCCAAACGTATAGATTCCGCCCTCTGCAATCTGGGCGGTAAAATCGTAACCAGCTGTATCCGCCCCAAGTGTTACCGGACCCCCCAGTGCTGAACCATCCTTATAGAGCTGTACTTTATAACCCAATGCATTCGTAACCGGACGCCAGACGGCCTTTCCTTTTACTATCTCATCCCATTTGACATTCTCAGGTGCCGCAAGCCGAACAAGGTTTACCTCTTTTTTCAGCACAATCGAACCAATCGAACTTCCCTTGTAATGGACATATAAGGTTATTTCATTCGTATTGCCAAGATTCAGCGATTTAGCAAATTGAATCTTAATACTGCTAGTTCCATTTTCAGTATTCACTGCAAGAAGTGTAACTCCGTCATATGCCGTTCCATCTTCCTCGGATGAAAGTTTAAAATCCTCCAACCGTAAATCTTCATTTCCGGTATACGTAAGCGCAATCTCTCCATCTGCCATGGCGGTGTCCGCATCTGTTGTCTGGAAAGTTCCTGTCACCGTTTGTCCCGAAATCATGGAAACCGGGTTTGTTTCCATGGTGAAATCAAGAGCTTCTGGATCGGCATCCGAAATCGTAACTTTTTTCTTAACCGTAAGATATCCAGTCTTTTTGATCGTTACGTCATAGTCTCCATTGGCAAGATCAATGCAAAAGATTCCTTCTGAATCCGTTTTCACCTTTTTCTCGCTGCTGCCCTTCTTAAAAGTAATCTCCGCGTCTGCGATTCCGGTTTCTCCAGACTTTACTGAGCCTGTTTTTATCTCGGTTGCCTCAAGATACTCTGGTATGTCTGTGCCGGAGAATATAATTACTTCTTTATTATCTCTTTGCATCTTTAGCGTCGGAAGCTGATTAGCGGCAAATTCCCAGTTTTCCGCATCACTTCCCCAGCCAATCGTGTTTTTCCAGAAATTGGTTGTTAAAAGGTCTGGTTTGAAAACACTCTCGCCACGATGCAACTCTGGCCATTTTCTATCTTTATCATTCTCTTTATCAAGAAGGGTTTCACCACATTTAACCCTCATACCCTGATAGGCGAAATTTCGTCCACCAACTACATGAACTTGATAATCACCGAAATAGCCAAAAATTCTATCTACATAGTATTGCGAACTGTTTGTGGAAATCTCTTCTTGCAATGCTGCGCTCTTATTAATTGTAACTGTTTTTCCTTGTCCACCAACTAATCCACCTGCACCGCGACCTGAATTTGTCGAAACACTTCCCATTGCAATACAGTTCATAATATTCAACTGCGTGCCATTTTTCACTTTAACCGAACCAACCAAGCCTCCAGCTAAAGACTCCCTATTATTATTATCTTTGTTTTCAATCTCTGCATTAACAATACAATTTTGAATTTCCAGCGTCCCCGACTGAACCTGTCCAATTAATCCACCTGCGGCACAATTTCCTGTAGTAGCAAGACTGCCACTGATATAACAATTTTCAATCTGCGAATCAGCACCTACAGTTCTCGCAATCGCTCCTACATGCTTTCCATCTCCCGTAATGGTCACATTGGACAAAATCAAATTTTTAACAGTTCCCGCCAAAACATTAAACAACGGCTGCGAAATTCCACTCAGCTCATATCCATTACCATCTAAACCAGCCGTTAGTGTTCTTGACTCCCACGACTCACCGCTTAGATCGATATCAGCCCCCAATCTAATATATTTACTTACACCAGAGGATTGATTTCCATTATATTGATTCTTTTGGTTTTCACCCATAACAGTAAACCACTGTTTTACATTACAAATCACATAGGGATACTCTTTCGTACCT